>Ga0209508_1000040_pt1 | contig 162127 bp, 142 predicted proteins | sample AD_UKC129_MetaG_FD_184427 | JGI IMG/M metagenome (GOLD analysis project Ga0209508, IMG submission 184427) | Active sludge microbial communities of municipal wastewater-treating anaerobic digesters from Canada - AD_UKC129_MetaG (SPAdes) (version 2) | ecosystem: Engineered > Bioreactor >...
GTTTACCTCCTCTTAATTCGTTATTGCCGTCTAATGTTCCCAGTATATACGACGTTGCGACCGAAGGCAATGTACCGAAGGGCAAGGGCGTCAGCCCGCAGCGTGTATGCTGTGTTAGGCGAAGTTGCTTATTTTTCATTTTTTAACACTTCTACTGTTAAATTATTCCATTTAATCAAATTATTTAAGGTATGTTTTCCAGTAAGTTCAAGATCTTCAAATTTTCCAGATTCGGTATAGAGCAACCTTTTATAATTTGCACCGATTCCCATAAAAGGAACTGGGAACATTTTCATCATTTTTATGTTTGATTTTGGAGATAAATCCATAAACCATCCGTCATCTTGTGGAAATAGTATTTGATAAGAATCAAAAGCATTTGTTATTTCTTCTATAGGAATCCCAGTTTTTTTAGATAAGATTTCGTATTCTTTGCTTTTATAATCTTTCAAGACAAATCCTCCAAATATCCACATAAACCATTGCCAGAAGACAGGATATTTATGGAAATATTTATGTTTAGAAATAGTATTTAAGCCTTCTTTAAATGAGGGAGGTAACCGATCCAAATAGGTATCCTCGGTTTTACTCGTAACTCCAGCACCTTCATAAAGTTTATAATCTATCGCATTTTTCAATATAGCCAATCTTGCTCTATGTTCTATAAAGGTAGATATTTGAATATCATTATAATTACATTTGTAGTAAGTATCATTGTAGATCCCTTTCGGTAAGGTATAATATTCACCATCAAAAGGGTTACCTATAAGTTCGTTTCCACATTTAGCTGAAATGCGTGGGAATTCTTGAAAGGTAGAGTATAATGTATTTACTTTTTGAATAATATTTTCAGTAAAGAATATCCCACTATTTACCTTAGAATAGTAATCTTTCAAAGATTTAAAACATTTTTTATCTGGTGAGAATTTTTTCTTATGGTTTAGACGTTCCAATAAATTACGTTCAACCCAATAAGAGAATCTCCAAGTTGAAATATCCACATCTTCAATACTTCCATCACTTATAAGTTCAGATAATGCTTTTTTGGACTCGTTTAAGTCAGGAATTACTACTAAATCTATATTTAGTCCTTTGGCCTTCTTTTTTAAAAAATCTACGCTGTCTTTTTCTTTACTAGCAATAAATACTCCACTAGCTATATTTAAATAATCCATCCACCCCCGCACTTTAAATAAATCCGGGAACCCCCAATCCCCTGATTTTACTTCGATAAGCTTGATTTCAGGTTTAGATAAGTCGTAATCTGTGGCAATAATATCTAACTCCAAAATCTCTTCAACTTCCTTTTCAATGATATTCCTTTCAATATAATTCCCACCGGACTGAAAAAAAGCGGAAATATATTCTTCAAACTCCTTCCCTTTCGGCAAATCAGGTAAATTAATAGATGACATCTTTCGCCTCCTTTGTATTAGCTATTTCGGATAACGTTTTGTGGATAAAAGAAGTTGCCGAAGGTGATTTGGATAATTTTTTCTTTCCATTTTATCTGCTATTATATGACCCGATGGATAAAGGGAGAAGCAATATTTAACAGGGAATGACTGTATCATGGTGCCTTAATAGCAAAACAGTTCAATTTCTTTCATCAAATTAATTGTCTGTCTTACAATCTCTATAATTTGAAAAAATTGTTCTATCTCTTCGCTTTTCATCTTCATATTTTTTCTGCTTTTAAGCCATTTATCTAAGACCTGATAACCACCGATATAGAAATTCCAGACATCTTCAGGCACACCATCAAAGTATTGCTCCTTGTTTATCCATACCTTACCGTTTTCGTATTTCACCCTTTCAACAATATTTGAGCCGGGGATATCAAATTTAACTTTTATCGGCAACCTCTTTTTCATCAAATGCAACTCAACCAGTTCTTTACCCAGATTAGAAAGTCTTTTGAATTTATCATAATTATCAACAAAAGGTATTCTCGGGAAATCGTATCGTAAAAACTCCTCATACTTTTTTCTGTAAGTTGGAGAATGTAAGATAGCATAGATGTAATAAAATATCTCTTCTGGCGTTAAAGTTTTATCATATTTTTCTGAGATAAATTTCAAAAATTCAGAGCTGAAGTTTGGGGTTTTGCCAGAGTCTGAATAAAGATAGAGTGGGAATAGATAATTTATTTCGCTTGTTTTATTTGAAATATAACTACTTTCTATGATTTCATCGGTAATCCAGCAATGATACCAAATCTCGCCTGCTTTTACCTGTCTCACAGTTATCAGCCCCAAATTTTCCTTTAGCATGTGTCTCATAACCTCTTTACGAGATCGTTCGATAACTTTATCATCATAAAAAATCCAGCGAATATCAAAAGGTCTATAAAGTATCTTATTAATGGAATTTAACCAATCTTCATCTTCTATTACTTTCTTTCTTGCATCTGCCAGTTTCCAATTCTTTTTGTCCTTTAATTTGAATTTGTTTTTTATTTTATCATCAGGTATTTCGTTATTTCTGAAATCTTTTATGCGTTTTTTAAGTTCTTCCTTATCAAAATCGATTACAAAGTCATCTCTTGAAGTTACTACTCCAACACTGTTTACAGGAAAAATATCCGTAATCTTCCAGAATTTATTATATTCTTCTTCCGACGCAGTATTTTTAGGAACAAAGAAATAGAATGGTGATATTGGCTTTATCTCTTGCCATTCAACATTATCTATTGTATGCCTATCTAACCAGTGATATTTATCTTCTTTCAATCCCCAAAGGTCTGCATAATAAATTCTTTTCTTGCCTAATTTTTTACTCTTTATGAATATTCCAATCGTAACTCCTTGTTTTATATCAAAGACATTTTCATCTTTGCTACCATCAGGACATTTTTCTTTCTTTAAAGCATTTCCATGTAAATTTAAGATGTAAATTCTGTCAAAACTCTGCAATAGTGATCCTCTCATTCCCCTGAATGTTGGGTTATCCAGATAACTATGATTCGTTATATAACCAACAACCCCCTCTCCATTTTTGTCTATCTTCCATTGTGCATATCTTATGAATTTGACATAATCATCTTGAAGCCACTTAGATTTTTCTCTTCAAGTGCTCTCCCATCCACCCTGTAGTAGCCATCATCTTTACTTCCATCTGCTCGTGTATATCCTTCTTTCAGCAAATCATCAATCCATTTTCCTTTATTTGCGGATATACCTGCATATGGAGGATTTCCCATCACAACGAGAATTGGTTTTTCTGTCTTTATCAGATTGGCAACCCTGCTTTCTTCTGTTATCTCCCTTAAGAACGGTAAGAGCCCATGAACATCTGATGGCTCTAATGTGTTTGTAAGATAGATTTGTATTCGGTCATCGTCTTCAAAGGTGTAATGCCAACTCTGGAGTAAATACGTAAGTTTCAAATGAGAAATTACATAAGGAGTAATTAAAAGCTCAAACCCATAAAAATGCTTTAGAAGATGATTTCTGATCTTATCTCTAATTATTCCTTTTAATCCCTGATTTTTTAACTCATTTAAAACAACAAGATATGCTATCCAGAAGAATGTTCCTGTTCCTATTGCTGGATCGAGAACATTTACGCTATCGTCTGCAAATTCCAATGGTTTATCAAATAGCTCCTTCAAAACCGAATGCACAGAATTTACAATGAAGTTGACAACCGGACGAGGAGTATAATAAACTCCTAAATGTTTTCTCTTTTCAGGCTCGTAATAATTCAAAAAATCTTCATAGAAAAATATTATTGGATCTTTATCTTTTTTACCACGCTTATCAATCTTAGTTAAAATTTCATCTAAATTTGTAGCGTTTAAAATATTTATAATATCTTCTACAATCCACGAGACATTTGGAGGAAACTCCTCACCTGATATATTCAGGAAGATACGTTTAATTACACCGACACTTTTGGGGATATAGGATGATGCTGTTTTTATATTTAACTCATTTTGGCAACCTTTCTTAGCCAAGAACAAGCCATAAGTAACAGTTTGTGCATAGGCGTCTGCACAATCCTCTAATTCTATATCTTTTATAAGTTCCTTTATACCTTGATAAAAATCATAAATTGATGAAGGATTTTCGCCATTTTCAACCTTTTTCAAATCATCCAAAAGTTGTTCTTTAGCCAGTTCTTTTAATAATTTCGCTTTTTTAGAGAGTTCTTCAGCTAATTCTTCAGCGGAGCTTATGGTTGGAAGTTTGTAATCAAAAAATTCATTTATTAGAGAGAAGAATATATTGATTTTATCTTCAGAAATTTCCGGATGCCCTTTATCCAAGTCAGATAGTGAAAAAAGATTGCAATCATAAACTTTGTAACCTTTTCTAATGAGAATAAATTGAAGATAATTGGTGAGTATTAGATTATCTATACTTGCAATATATCTCTCGATCTGGTCGGTCTTAAGTATATCATTTAAATTTTCGTCAAGTTTTTTAGTTTCTATATAACCTGCCTTTCTATTTTTATTAAAAGCTTTAAAATCGGGAGCACCAAGTCCGGCATCCCTTTTTGGTTCTTGAACAAGACTATAATCGGAATTCAATCCTTTAATAAAGTTTTCAAAAGGAGTTCTATAAGTCCATTCTGTATAGTCCTTATGTAAGTATATATTTTTAAGCCCTTCGAAGTACTCTTGTAGTTTTTTTTCAATTATGGTTTTGTTAGTCATTTATCTACTCATTTGAGAATTTTTTCCAGCCCAATTGAAATAAAATCTATCGTCTTCCTTTTCAATGACCTCATCACTTAATAAGGAGTTCAACTTCTCACAATTGACTTTATTATCCTCAAAAACTTCAGGTAATACCTCTTTCAATTTTTCTTTTAAATCAATTCTTACCGATTTATTTATTTTTTTAATTTCCATTTTTCTCCTCCATAATGAGGTTCAGAATTTCATATAACTTGTTCATATACGCAATGCGTATATCATCCAAAATTAGAGTTACACCTGCATCGCGTATGTACTCATTATGAGTATAATCCATTTTTACACTACACCTATTTTTTATTTAATATCACTGTCCCGTAAGTAAGTGGGATAGCTTCTAAATTTTCTAAGGTTAATTGAGTAGCATTGTTTGTTCTCATATTTTTTATCCTTTTATTCATTTTGAAACCTCCATTTCATAATAACGGAGTACGGATAAAAGAAGCCCGCCGATAGGCGCTGTCGGCTCGCTCCTACCATCTTTTCAATCCCCTCTTGTTTCTTCTAACGAAATCTTTTGAAAAGAAAGGACAAGGGCGTATATGGATATAGCTAACAAAGGTATATGCAACACTCCGTTCCACCAAAGCACTCTAAGGTTAGAAAAGATGGCTATTATGTTATATAAGGCGATGATTATTCCAACGAGGCTTGTAACCCTTAGCGCTGCAATATTAACCCTGGGATAAAAGAGAGTAAGTATCCCAAGATAAACTGGTGTCATCATACAGAAAGCCAGGCCAGCCATATTTGTGAATAAGTAGAGAGGATTGAAATCTGGCCTCAGCGTATTCATATTCACTGGATACCAGAATGCTAGAAATGCAAAAGGAACAACCCAATATTTCCACACTGGCTGTTTTCGTGGGGCAAAGTCGTTCTTCCTGGCAATGACCTCCCAGAACCAAAAAGCAGCAACTACCAGAAACATCAGGAAATTTATGGTGACTATCCCTAAGCCATATTTTTCAGTTACAGCGATGTTCTGAAGAAAGGCGAAAAGAACATAGCTGATAGCTGCATAAAAGCTAAAGAGTTTTGTGACCTTATTTCTGAGAAAAAATATAGAGATAACCAAGATAACTGGAATTATCTTAAAAATTGGATACAATTTAGTGTGGTTATATACTATGGCATGGCTAAGTATCTCCCCTATAACTATTCCCTGTTCCGCTAATTTATAACCTTTTGAAGCATATGGAGGGATAATAAACTGTATCAATATAAAGATTAGAAAAAACCACCATTTGCCAGTTATTAATTCTAACCTTTTTTGAATTTTTTCAATTTTTTCTTCTTTCATTCAACTACCCCCTTCTACTGAGCCGATAGCGTATATCGGGATGCGGACATACAAAGTGCGAGGCTAAGCCGAGCATTTGGGCGGAGCGAAGCGTAGTCGTATGTCCGCTGTTAGCGGATGTGCTTACGTTTTTCATGGTAAGCATATTGTCAAACCCGAGTTTGGTCCAGGTGGTATACCTAAAGCCGGTTCTACCCCTTGTGATCTACGGAGGTCATCCAACAAATCTGTCGGAATAATTCTCGTTCCAATCATTGCTTGAGACTCTGGGCGGGGTTGTCGAACTTGTTTTCCTCTACACACTACGACTTCGCTGATTCCCTCAGCGATTGCTCTTGCACATAGTCCCCGTGCGTAAAAGCGATTGAATTCACCTTCAGCGAGCATTTCAGGAGCATTCACAGGAACTTTTGCAACCGTTATTTTCCCACTTGGTAATCTCCTTTCCTCATGTGATTTCATATAACCTCTTACATTCAACTGAGTGGCTAACCAGTCATCACTATGGCCAACGATAGCTTCTTTGAGAAGTTCAGCCCATATAGATTGTCCCATAGAATTCAAACGAGGGCTTATATATAGGGTTCTCTTATCGGTATCCATTTTCAATTCCTTAAGCATAAACTTGCGTGTCTGGGCATCAAGATTTTTATAATCTATACCCATATTATTACCTCCTTTTTAATTTTCTAATTGGTATTCCGCCATCCCGATAGCCCAAATGTGAATGCCATTGCAACAACCTATTTCCCTTCGATATTGCATACCAGTCTCTCTCTTTTCTCTAACATTCCTTAACCCCTTAATGGCAGGTATTCAAGCAAAGCGTCATTTTGGCTATCTTGTTTATATCTGAACTCAAGTTCGTATATCCTTCCATTTTGGCATTATAGCCGAAATTCACTTCATATATCCTTTCATTTAGATTAATAATTTCCACCTTCTACATACAACTTTTGGTTAATATTAAATCAACTTGAATATGATGTCAAGTTTTAATATTTTTGCTCTCCAGTTCTTTTTGATTTTTCAATTGGGTATAACAGTTTGTGGAAAAAGAAGTTGCCGAAGGCAATTTGGGTGAAAATGCACGGACCTTTTGGGTTGTGTTATATGCCGTTTCGCCATTTTTATCATCGTCCTTCAAATTCAAACAATTTAGGAGCATTAAAATTTAAGGAAAACTCCTTAATACGCCTTTCTGCTAGTTTTACATACTTTTCATTTATGTCATACCCAATATAATGTCGTTGGCTTTTTATAGAAGCAATGGCTGTTTGACCACTTCCCATAAATGGATCTAAAACAATTTCACCTTCAAAAGTATAAAGTTGAATTAATCGATAAGGTAATTCTATAGGAAAAGGTGCAGGATGTCCCACCTTTGTCGCTGGTTCTGCTGCAAATGTCCACACGCTTTTGGTAAATTCAAGAAATTCCTCTTTAGAAATTGTGTTTTTTCTTCCGAGATTTTCCCTTTTAAACATACCTTTAGAAAAGACCAAAATATATTTATGTATATCTCTTAATGTAGGATTTTTAGCGGACAACCAGCTACCCCACGCAGTTGAAGGACTGCTACTGGAGGCTTTGTTCCAGATGATTTCACCACGCATTAGAAACCCCAAATCAAGCATATCCTCAACAATAAAAACATGGAGAGGAATGTACGGTTTCCTCCCAAGATTGGCAACATTTATGCAAACCCTTCCACCTGGGCAAGAACTCTTTTAACTTCATCCCATACCCTTTTTAGAAATTTCCTATACTCATTTAAAGAAAGGTTTTCATCATACTCTTTTTCTACATTATAAGGCGGTGAAGTAACCATAAGATGAATGCTGTTATCTGGCAATTCCTCAATTTTTTTCGCTGGTTTTACAAAAAATTTTATCTAAGAATTCAGAAGGAACTGGATTTTCCACATACTCGGTTATCTCTTCTTTAAGTAGACCTTCATATAGTTTACTTGTATAAAAAGGGGTGGAATCATAGTTAATACGTCCGAGAGATCCAAAGGCACTTGTTTCGGTCCCTGCTTTTCTTTGATTAAATCTCATTAAATCACCCCATCTTTTGTAAGAATTAAACTTAATCTTTTTAAGTTTATCCTAAATCCGTAGCTTTATTTCAACTTATGTTAGTTTCTCAACTTTTGCTTTAAAAGTATAATTTATTTATTAAAGCTTCTTCAAACTCTTTTTTTAATTTCTCATTGTAAAAAGGTAAACCTATAAGTTTAAATTGTTTATTTTCAGCCTTTATTATTAAATCTTCCTGTATTCTTGCTTCGCCCTCTATTTTCTTTAAAAAATCTTCTTTCCATTTTTCATAAGGAATTAAAAATTCGCCTTTTGGTTCAATAAACACTTGATAAATAGTAATTTTATGATTTTTTTCTTTCAACAACATCACAAAATCTGGTTCAAATGCCCTACCTTCATCAAAATCAAAAAGTTGAAAAAATTTTTCATTTCGCAATAAAGCAATATCTGAATATTTCTGCTTTAGTTCTTCTATAAAATCACTAATAAAATTGATAAAACTTTTTTCTTCACTTGTTCCATAAAATACATTTTGCCCATACCAATCTGTTTTTTCTAAATCAAGCTCTGATAATTTTCTTCTTTCTAAATCGTCCTTATCTATTTTTATTTTTTTATCTTTAAAAATTTCCCATAATGCTTTTGCTTTAAACAATGTTGTCCCCTGAAACTCTGAAGTATTTATTTTTGCTTGCTCTGCTATTTCCTTAATAACTGACAAAATAATTTCTAATTTTTCAGACGGAGTTAATTTCTCTATTTTATTTTTCGGTCCCGTTACTTCTATTTCAATATTAGCCAAATAAGCAGAAGACGAAATAAATTCTTTTACCGATTTAATACAGGGGAAATATTTCTTTAATGTTTCAAATTTATAAAATTCAAATTTATCTAATGCGCCTCTGATTATATTTTCTCCAAAATCAGACATTTTGTATGTTACTCTTTTTTGAACAACGTTTTTAGATTCCTTTAATTCTTGAAGTTCATCTAAAATAATTTCTTCTCTAATTTCGCCTGTTTTAAATTTATAAACATATTGTTCTTTAATTTTTGCATCGTTTAAACTTTTTATATCTGTTCGTGGATTTATAGTCCTCTCGTTTATAAAGATATAATCATTTTTCCATTTCTCTTTTACGGATTTTTTAATAAATAAATCTTTTTGAATATATTTTTCCGGCATAATACCCATTTCTGTAAGGGTAGATTTTATTTCTTCAATATATTTAGGTTCTTTAAAGCAATGGTAATAAAGCGTTTCTATTATTCGCAACTCATTTTCAATATCATCATCAAATTTTCTCTTATATTTATCCTGTGTTTCATCTAATTGGAATGGAAAATATCGAGCGCCTCTACCAATAAGCTGAGCTTCACCTATTGTCGTTTTACCGGGCTTATATTCACCATGAACCCATTTTCCGTCACGTGTCTCATATAACCTTACAATATCAAACAAATTCAACACATCCCAACCTTCATTAAGCATATTTACTGCAAAAATTGCCCTTATTTCATTGTTTTTATTTTCTAAAGAATTAAGTTTTAATTGTTTTTCTTCATCAATATTTTCGGAATCCAAAAGCATAACTTTTTCTTTGGCAAAATCCTCTTGTAATTCTCTGATTAAATTATCAAAACTTATATTTTCTTTCTGAAAATAATTAAATATCTTTTCCAAGTCTGTTCCTTTTGCTCGTGAACTTATCTCTTGGATATCGTTAGTAGTTAAGCTTTTTATTTTTGCCAAAAATCTTTCGTAATTTTCTTTTGATTCCTTTATGCTTTTTGATTTAAAAAGAATAACTGGCTTTAAATGTAATTTATATTTTTCAGCAATTTTTCTGCGGTACTGACTTAAAATAACAGCTTGTAAAGCTCTATCAATTGGTTCCAAATCTGCCTGTAAAACTTCTATTTCTTTTGAATATTTATCTAACCTGAATTGCTTTAAATCGTATTGAAAAATAATTTTGTCTTCGTATTTCTGCCGGATGTTTTGATTGCCCAAGTCAATTGTTGCTGTAAATTCCAATAAAATATTTTTAATGTTGCTCTTGAGAATTCTCTCAACTGTGGATTCCCATCTTCTTTCCAGCTCAATTTCTTTTTTTCTGCTTTTCTTTGTTATTGTTTGGAGATGATGCGCTTCATCAGAAATTAAAACGATTTCTTTATCAATAAAATCTTCATAAGTTAAAGCATTCTCTTTGGGAAAATTTAAACGAATATGTAAACCTTGAATAGTAGTAAAAAGAATATTTATATCTTCCGGATTTACTGTTTCAAAATTTTGAACTTCTTTAATAAAAACTTCTTTCCCGTTAAATTTAATTTTAGGAGCAAAAAGATATTTTTCAGATAAAGGATTTAGAAAGTTATCTTTTGTTTTCTCAATAATATTTACGCTATTTACGAAGAAAATGAAATTCCGATAACCCTGCTTGTAAAGCTGTAAAATGTTAGCGGCCATTATCAAGGTTTTTCCGCTCCCAGTCGCCATATGAAAAAGCAGTTGTGCTGGAAATTGCCTTTTTGTGTAACCATTAAAATAAAAATCAAAACGGCCTAATGCCTCTTTTTGATATTCTCGCAATTCAAATTTTGGATTGAGATTTTGAATTATCTCATTATCAACCCGGGAAGTAAAAAAGTTTTCTCCTAATGATTCTTTATTTGCATTAAAAGTTTCGTAGAGCATGGTTAATCTTTTAAAGTATAATGCCGGTTAAACTCTTTAATTATTTTTTCACTATAAAAATCTTTCTTAGTGCTTTTGGGATTCTTTGGGTCTAATAATCGAGTATAACAATACTCCTTTTTTAGTTTTAATTTTTTTCTTAAGTTATGGTACTCCTGATTTTCTTTAAAATTTGAGTATCTTCTCCTTAATTCAGCAGTTAATTGTTTATAATCATAAGGATAAAATTTTCTTATGTCCTTTTCGTCAACCTCAACAGGCAAAGCTTTTGGACCGTTACCTAATCTTACATCCATTGCGGATTTTTCACTAATTACTACATTTTCAGGACCAATTCTTGCAGTATCTTTAAAAACTCTCATCCAATTTTGTCTCTCTTTTTCTTTAATTTCATCAATAATTGCTTTCAATTCTCCATATTCAATATTTCTTGTTTGCGCTCTATACCTATAATAAATTTCTCCAGTTTTTATTATATTGTCTTTGTTTTTCTTACATATTATTGGTTTGCTTTCTGCTTCATAAGTATAAATGTAACCTACATAAACTCCATCATGTTCAACGATCCCAATATCCCATTTTACTTCTGGATTGAAATATTCAAGCAAGAAACTTGTAATCTTTTCTTGAGGGATCCCATTAACCCTATCCTGACGTATACCTACTATTCTTCTAGGGTTGTCCTTTATACCAAAGATGATGTATCCTCCTAACTTATTAGCAAAAGATGCCATAAGTTTTGAATATTCTGTTATATTTGAAAAATTAAAACTTTCCTTAAATTCAATTTCGCTACTTTCTCTTGCAATAATATTTCCTTTCTTGTCTTTTTTCTTTAAGACATTATTAAGAATATGCTCTTCATGATTATTCATAATTAACTTTTATAAAACTCCTTATTTAACTTTTTATCATCCTCGCTCACTCCGTACTCCTCGTCATCAATTTCGCTGTAGTTGACATAGAGATGGTTTTTGTCTAAGCACTCAAGCAAAAATCTTTTTTGGTCCTCAATAGATAAATCAGCAAAATCTTTGGCGTTTTCATCAACTGTTTTTATATCTACCTTATAACTTAAAAATGCTTTTTCTTTCATTGTTTCCCATAATTTTTTCAGCTCATCTTTTGTTTTTGCTTTCTGGATTCTCTCCACAAAATTTTTATTCCATTTCATAAGTTCTAAATAGACAAAATCACCTCCATAATCTTTAAGTAGCTTCTTAACTCTTTCCTTTGTAATAGTTTCTATGTAATCCATTTGCTCGCATAAAATAAATTTACGATTTCCATCATCTTCTTTATTTAGTTCAAGTATTGCGTGGGCAGTTGTACCTGAACCTGCAGTAAAATCTAAGATGATACTCTCTTTATCTGAAAGAATCTGAATTATATCCTTTACTAAATATAGAGGTTTTGGATAACTAAAATTTCCTCCTAGTTTAAATTTCTGCAATAATTTAGTGCCGTATGAAGAAGCATCATATCTCGGGCCATACCATAACGTTTTTGGCTTCTTATCAAGCCTTAGTCTATCTTTAACGAAAACTGTATAACCATTTTTAGATTTCTTAACTTCTATATCATCTAAGCTTGATAAAATTTTTTCTTTTGACCACCGCCATACTCTTTTTACAGAGTCAGCTCCAACTGGTAATATTTCTATGTATCCGCTTCTTTTTTCCAAAGAAATTTTTTTATCTTTAGGGTTATAGAAAATCGGGAAGTATAAATTTGGCCTTTTGTCAGGGGTAGAATTACTTCCTGTGCGACGTAAGGGGACTAACTTATACTTTGAAATTTTATCTTCGTACTTATATTGTTCAAGTTCTAATTCATCCATCTTAAGATTGTTAATGTTAGCTTGCTTAATATCTCGCGCATAAACCAAAAAATTTTCATGAGATGTAGCAAAAAATTTAGAATCACTCCTCCCTCCGGGATTTGTCTCGACTGCTACTACTCCAATTCTATTTTCTCTACCAAAAACTTCATCACAAACAACCCCTAAATAAAAGAGTTCATTGTGATCTATCGCTGTACAAAAAAATCCATCTGGAGTTAAAAGTAATTTAGCTATTTCTATACGATTCTTCATGAAAGTCAACCAGGTAGAATGATTAAAACTATTATTATAAGAGAATGTGTTAGCGGCAGAATCTGGATTATAGGGTGGGTCAATGTAAATCAGTTTTACTTTTCCAGCGAAGCGTTTTTTGAGAGAGTGAAGAGCTAAAAGATTATTACCCTTAATAATTAAATTATCTTTAATATCACCATTTTCATCTGTTTTAAATCCATCAAATTTATGTTCGCCGTTTTTATCAATCCGTTTTGCGTTGGTAAAAACTTTTGGGTCAAGAAGGCGACTGATTTCATCTGGCGCTAAAGTTTCATTCCAGAAAATCTCATCTCGTTTTTGGTCCTCTTTTGTCATTCCGCCTTCAAGCACACAGTCTTTATATGGCCAAGAAAGCACAACTTCTTTTTTCTCGCTCAAATATTCATCTCCTACCGTTAAACCGATTTTGTTCTTAAAAGCAGTATAAGAATCCGGCAAAAATTGCTTATTGGAAACAAACTTAATGAATTTATCTTTATCAAAAATTGTTGCCCTACCTACTTCTGTAAAAAACACTTCCTTCATTTGTTTATCGGATAAAAGAAGTTCAATTAAGTCCCTATCTGTTTTCAACGCAAGCTCAATAATTTTGTTCTTCAAAAGCTCGCCTTCACTCACAAGTCGCTCGTCTTTTTGAAGTAAGTTTTTTAAATTATCTAACAAATTTTGCATAGTTTAATACTCCTAAGTTATGAAAAATTTCATTGAAAATATTAAAAATCGATTCCATACTGAGAACTTTTGTGAACACTTCTACAAGTTTTTCGTCCTCAAATATTTCTATCAAATGACTGGCCATTTTTATTCCTCCATTTTCTTATAGGCGAAATGGCGTATGACGTTCCCAGCATAAAAGAAGCTCAGCCCTTTTCTCTTTATAAAGTCCATTATATAATACACTCAGATTCTCCCACAAAAAAGCTGGATTTGGGTGAGTGCCATAAAGGCATGAACCTTTTATGCTGGGTAAGGCGGAGTTGCCTAAAGTCGGCATCCACATTTGACACATATTCCCTTGTGGTCATCGCAAACCATTGCTGGGTTTCGAGCAGGCCATCTGCCACAGACACAACACTCCTCACGCTTGCTACCAAAGGCACAATCATCACAAAGTAATGCTGGATTTCTTGCAGGCCATTTGCCACAGACAACACATTCTTGCTGTTTACTACCAAATCCATGCTCATCGCAAGTTAAAGCTCTCACCGACATATACACCTCCTTTTAACTTTTAAAGTTCGCGATGAAAGGATTTTTTCAAGTTCTTCTTGACTTAGCATCATCAATATAATGTATACTAATGAAACCGCTCCGTCAAGTAGTACGAATAAGCTAAAGATAGGACATTAAATTATTGGACAATCGTAAAAAGGGTTAATTAACAGGTTGATCGACAACTAATTACTTAAGTTTTCTTTCAAGAATCTCTTTTAATTTAATTGGATCACCCAAACCTTTTAGCTTCCTCATACACTGCCCGAGGATAGCCTGGAGTACGCTTGTTTTGCCCGAGAGATATTTCTCTACCAGGTCTTTTTGTTCTGCGAGTACCTCATCGACAACTTTCTCCAGCATTTCATCAGTAACGGAACTTTGAAGGTGTTCAAATTCTGTTAGTGAAATGGGTATAGGAATTTCCTTCTCAAAAAATCTTGCCAGGATTTCCTTTGCCTGATTGTGGGTTATAAAGCCAGATGTTAAAGATTGTTCGAGCCTTACAAGGTCTTCACAATTGATGTCTGTGATACTCTGATTCTCTCTCATATACCCGGGTATTACCACTGTAAGCCAGTTTGCTACAGTTTTTTGATCTTTTGTTTTCTTTGAGACACTATCAAAAATCTCTGAAAGTTCTCTATCAAAAGCTATAATTCGTGCCTGCTCCGTGGATAAGCCGTAAATCCTCACATATCTTTCAAACTTTGTGTCAGGTAATTCTGGCATATTTCTTTTGATATCTTCGATAAACTCGTCATCGAGGATTACGACTGGTAAATCGGGTTCAGGGAAGTATCTATAATCCATGCTTTCTTCTTTCTTTCGCATAGGTCTGGATTCACCCTTATATTCATCCCAGAGTCTTGTTTCTCTCACGATTTTTCCACCATGTTTTAGGGTGCGGATTTGCCTTTCGATCTCATAGTTTAATGCTTCATTGACAGCCTTAAAGGAGTTTAAGTTTTTTAACTCTACTTTCACTCCTAATTCTGATGGATCCCTCGACACGGAGATATTCGAATCGACCCTAAGCTCGCCCCTTTCCATATTGCAATCAGATATCTTTAGGAATCTTATGTAATCCCTAAACTTTTCGAGGAAAGCCTTTGCCTCAGCTGGCGATTCTATACACGGTTCTGTGACTACTTCAAGGAGTGGGATTCCACTCCTATTAAAATCAAGGAGGACTTCATCCTGCTGAGTGTGAATGGATCTTGCTGCTTCTTCCTCGATGTTCATCCGCTCGATAGTGATTTCTCCAACACCATTTTCGGTGAGAATTTTCATAGTTCCATTTTCTGCGATGGATTCGGAGTACTGGGTGATCTGGTAACCCTTGGGCAGGTCTGGATAGAAGTAGTTCTTCCGGTAAAATCTGGATTTAGTGTTTATTTTAGCATTTAGGGCAAGAGCGGTCTTAAGAGCCATTTTAACTGATTCTATATTTAAGGAAGGAAGCACTCCGGGGTAACCAAGGCATACTGGGCAGACATTGGTATTTGGTATTGCCCCGTACTCGTTTTTGCAACCGCAGAACAATTTTGTATTAGTTTTAAGCTGAATATGAATCTCAAGCCCAATTTTGGGATAGTAATTTTTATGCATTTAAGAATTTTAAAGGTCTTTTGAAAGACTTGGAAAAATCATGTAAAATTTGATAGTTTAGGAAGGAGGTAAAATGGAAGTCCAGAAACCTATAGAGATTGAGTTGGACGCAAATATTGCTCAAGGTGTTTATTCGAATATGGTTATGATAGCATATTCCCCTTCGGAGTTCGTTTTTGATTTTGCTAAGATATTACCTGGTTTGCCCAAGGCAAGGGTACAGAGTAGGGTTTTGATGACTCCGCAACACGCAAAACTCCTTTTGAAAGCCCTTGAGGATAACATAAAGCAATATGAAGCAAAATTCGGTGAAGTGAAGCTTTACGGTATGGAACAGAGAAAAATGGGGTTTGCACCAGAGGAAAAGTAGTGGATGGTGATAAAGGGGACAGCAGAATATGATGGGACTGATCTCTTCGGCTGGCAAGTCCAGAAGGGGAAGAGAACTGCCCAGGGATTGCTAATAGAGTCAATTAAAAAGATTCTCGGTAATATAGATTTTAAGCTCATAGGTGCATCGAGAACCGATGCAGGTGTCCATGCTGAGGAGCAGACTTTTAGTTTACATTTGAAAGACAGTATACCAATGGAAGTTAGTAAACTTGCTGATGCAATGAATGCGGTCTTACCCGAAGATATATATGTGAGATCCATGGCAGTTGCGGATGGAGACTTTCACGCTAGATTTAGCGCACATTCTAAAGTATACAGGTATAGAATTCTTGATGGAAGAAGATCGCCATTACGCTCCAGATACGTTTGGGAGCTGCCCTATAGTCTTGATTTGGAGATTTTAAAAGCTTGTGCTTTCTTAATTGAGCGTGAAGTTGATTTTTCCTTTCTAAAGATGACCCATGAGAAAAAATTCCGAAAAGTGCAGTTCTATAGTTCGTCATGGGAGAGAAAAGATGATGAGCTGGTTTTTACAATTGAAGGAGGGTATTTTCTTTATAAACTCGTAAGGGTCTTAGTCGGAAGCATGGTTTATTCTGTTAGAAAGTATAGTAGTGAAGGTTTTTTTAAGCGTTTTCTTAAGGGTCAAGAAAACAGAGTGATAGTATCTCCAGCTAAAGGCTTGACTTTGGTTACAGTAAGGTATTAAAGAGGAGGGTTGTATGAAAATTTTTGTTGATACGGCAAGTATTAAGGAAATTGAAGATCTTGCTCAATGGGGTATTATAGAGGGGGCTACAACGAACCCCACTCTTCTCTCAGAGGAGGGGGGTGACCCTGTAAAGGTAATTAAGAGAATTTGTGAAATCCTTAAGGGGCCTGTTTCTGCTGAGGTAGTCTCTCAGGATTGTGATGGGATGGTTAGAGAAGCCAGGGAGCTTGCAAGGATTGATGAACATGTCGTAGTAAAAATACCCATGACCGTAGAGGGACTTAAAGCAGTAAAGATTCTTAGTAGAGATGGAATTAAGACCAATGTTACACTGATTTTTCAGCCCGTCCAAGCGCTACTTGCCGCAAAGGCGGGAGCAACTTACGTTTCTCCTTTTGTGGGCAGGTTAGATGATATAGGCCATACGGGACTTGAGGTCGTTGGACAGATTTTACAGATATACGAAAATTATGGATTTGAAACGCAAGTAATTGTGGCTTCCGTAAGGCACCCTCTGCATGTGCTTGACGCTGCACTTATGGGTGCTCATATAGCAACAATTCCTCCGAAGGTTATAAGGCAAATAGTAAATCATCCTCTTACCGATATAGGAATTGATAAGTTCCTTAAGGATTGGGAAAAATTAAGAGGGAAATAAGGTGATACGGTATGAGCGTTGAGGAAAAGGTTGGGATAGCTGTCACATTACTTATTTTACTTCTTGTCGGTGGTATCTTTTTATCGAGGGACTTTGCTGTGAGGAAAAACAGGATTAATTATGAGGTGGTTTTTGAAAACCCTGTAAGTCTTAAGAAAGGCGATCCGGTGGCTGTGCTTGGGGTAACGATGGGGAAGGTTTCTGAGATTAGTATTGAGGACAGCAAAGTGATTGTGGAGTTTTACACAGAGAAATACCCATTAAGTGAGGGTTCCAGGATTATAATGGATGCTTCGAATGTCCTTGGACAGGTAAGGTTAATGATAATTCCTGGTGATGGTGTTGAAGTCAAGCCGGGTACGAGGTTTTTGGGTGAGGAAACGAGAAGTCTTGAAGATTTAGTAGCGGGATTTGTTGATTTTAGTGACACGTTAATGGTTTTTTTGAAACGAGTAGATCAAGTTATATCTGAATTAAAACCACTTTCAGTTAAGGTGGAGAGTACAATAGACGTTCTTGAAAAGAGCATAGAAGAATTAAAAGACACTGCTGTGAGTATTGCATCAACCCAGAATGAAAATCTCACGATTCTGGTTAAAAAGCTGAATGTCACTTTAATGGAGTTAGATTCCACATTGTACTCTGTGAGGAATCACCCATTGATGAGAGATGATAGTGTTTACATTAAAGTTGGAGCGCTGCTTGATGATTTGGGTAAGATCTCTCGCGAGCTTGAAGAAGGTGTCGAGATTAAAGCAAGATTAAAACTATTTTGACATGGCAAAGGGCAAAACTTATTTCGTTTGTTCAAGTTGTGGGTATGAGAGTGTAAGATGGCTTGGTAAATGTCCAAATTGTGGTGCATGGGATAGTTTTAAAGAGTTCAGAGAGCAACCGGTTGTGAGAAGGGATGGTACCGTCGCTGTTGCAAAAAGATTAAAAGAAATAGAAATAAGAGATTTTAATAAGATAAGTACTGGAATCTACGAATTTGACAGAGTGTTAGACGATGGAATTACCCCTTCGAGTCTTATTTTGATAGGAGGTGACCCTGGCATTGGGAAGTCGACTTTGATCCTTCAAGTAGCGAAGGCACTATCCGATAAATCTTACAAGGTACTTTATGTTTCTGGTGAAGAATCCCTTGAGCAAGTCAAAATTAGGGCGGATAGGCTGGGAGCTTCGAATGATTTCCTGTTCCTTTTGAACGAGCAAGACCTCTCAAAGATAAAGGAAGAATTGGAGCGTGTCGATCCATCTTTTCTGATAATAGATTCCATTCAGACTGTGTTTAACCCTGACGTGGATCAGGTTGTTGGTAGTATTTCACAGATTAGGGAGTGTGGGGCTGAACTCCTCAGGGTTACAAAAGAAATAGGAATAACCACAATTATTGTCGGTCATGTAACTAAAGATGGTAGTCTTGCGGGTCCAAAGACTTTGGAACATATGGTGGATGTAGTGCTTTATCTTGAAGGAGATAGAGTTCCTTCAGGTGGCAATGGATTCAATTTGCGCATTCTAAGGTGCTCAAAAAACAGGTTTGGTACGTCTAATGAAATAGGTATCTTTGAGATGACAGGAAACGGGCTAAAAGAAGTTACTGATGCCTCGACCCTTTTTATAACAACTGATCATGTTAGAAGGGACGGTATAAGTTATACTGTCCTTATGGAAGGGAAGAGGGTTATTCTTGTGGAGATTCAATCTTTAGTGCTTCCAACTTTTTTCGCAGTTCCTCAAAGAGTTGCAACTGGTTTTGATACTAAAAGGCTCTACATGCTCCTTGCCGTCGTTGAAAAATTCGCAGGGATAAATCTGCGGGGAATGGACATATTTTTGAATGTAACCGGAGGAATCAGAATCCAGGATTCCTCTGGTGACCTTGCCGTAATAGCTTCTATCGTATCTTCTTACCGAAAGAGGCCTCTCCCCGAAAACTCGGTTTTTGTGGGAGAAGTAGGATTGGGCGGGGAAATCAGAAAGGTCCCCGGTATTACAAAAAGGATTGAAGAGGCGAAGAGGCTTGGTTTTACAAATGTTTATTCACCATTAGAATACAATAGTATTGAGGAGGTATTAAGGATATGTCTTGGTTAAAAATTAGAAGGTTTATAGTATTTATTATCATAAGTGGCCTCGTGGCTTTTGCGGGTATTAAAGTTAACTTGCCTTATTATGCTGCAATTATTCTTGGGCTGATTATTTCTTATTTAATTATAACTATAGAAAAACTTTTGTTTCGCAGAACATTAAGGGAAGTTGCGATCATCGTAGGTTCGATAGTGATCGGTGCTGTGGTTGGTTCATTCATCGGATTTCTTATTACACAATTTTCCACTTTCAGAGGTTCCGAAATAAGAGGCTGGGTTTTTCTCATTTCAAACGTATCCGTCATTTACATTCTCTTGGCATACATTTTTTCAAGGAAAGAAGAGATTCTTAAAGGGAAAGGAGATAAGAGCGGTAAGAAGGAAAAGTACAAGAAATACAATAAACTCTTAGATACCAGTGCATTGATTGATGGTAGGATTGTGGATATGGTGGAGCTTGGTTTTTTAGAGGGTAATATTGCGGTCCCATCGTTTGTGCTTAAAGAATTGCAGAATATCGCTGATTCTAAGGATCCTGATAAGAGAGACAAGGGAAGGAGAGGCATAGAAATGCTTGACAAACTTAAGGAGATTCTCAATGAAAGGTTAATTATTTCGCATGAAGATATACCTGGGAAACGTGATGTTGACGAAAAATTGATTGAACTTGCAAGAAAAACAGGAGCTAAATTGGTGACCACTGATTATAATTTAAAGAAGATTGCTGAACACCAAGGTGTTTTTGTTTTGAATGTAAATGAACTTACTGAAAGGTTAAAGTTGCCACTTAGTTCGGGGGACCAGATCAGGATAAAATTAGTGAGAGAAGGGAAGGAGAAGGAGAAAAGGCAGGGTGTTGGTTACCTTGTTGATGGTACCATGGTCGTAGTAGATGGTGCCCTGCCACTTATTGGTCAGGAGGTCGACGTGGTTGTCCATTCAGTTTTACAGACCGAAACAGGGAGAATAGTTTTTGCAAGGCTTTTGGAGGATGTAGATAATGGAAAAATTTCATACGGCCAGTGACAAGGAAATTCGTGAAGGGCTTACCACCGATGTCTACTTTAAAAGGACCGTTGAAATTCTCAGGAAGAAAAATATTACAAAGATTGTGGCAGCTGAATTCACTACCACATCTTTACCTAAGGCGTACCCATGGGCTGTTTTTGCTGGTTTAGAGTATGTAGTTAAACTTTTGGAAGGACTACCTATTAACTTGTTCGCTTTGAAAGAGGGAACAATTTTTACCCCAGTGGATTCGCGTGGAGTTCCAGTGCCAGTTATTGTGATTGAAGGCGATTATAAGGAATTTGCCGAGTATGAAACCCCTGCACTTGGATTTATATGCCAAGGTTCTGGTATCACCACAAAGGCTTCGAGGATTAAAAAAGTTGCTGGAGATCTTCCTGTACTTTCTTTCGGTGTACGAAGGATGCATCCTGCTATTGCTCCATTCATTGACAGAAATGCTTTTGTAGGAGGATGTGATGGAGTTTCTTCTATACTTGGAGCAGAGGCGGTGCAAATTAGTCCTTCAGGAACTATGCCCCATGCACTTATGCTTGTTATGGGTGAAGATGAAGCATGGAGAGCTTTCGATGATATTATTTCTCAGGATATATTGAGAATTGCATTGGTCGATACATTTGGAGATGAGAAGTTTGAAGCCTTAAAAGCTGCTGCTATGATTAAAGATCTGTTTGGTATTAGGCTAGACACTCCCGCCTCCCGAAGGGGCAATTTTGCAAAAATTGTTAGAGAAGTTAGATGGGAACTTGATATAAGGGGTTATAAAGACGTAAAAATTTATGTCTCAGGTGGCCTAGATGAGGATGACATTGAGGCACTGAAAGAGGCCGGTGCCTATAGCTTTGGTGTTGGGACATGTATTTCAAATGCTCCGACTGTGGACTTCGCAATGGATATAGTTGAAATTGAGAGCAAGCCTGTTTCTAAGAAAGGTAAATTTAGTGGTAGAAAGCAGGTACTGAGATGTGAAAATTGCCTTAATACCATAGTGATAATAGGAGAGGATTCACCTGTGCAATGTGAGAAGTGTGGACATTCTATGGTGCCATACCTTACTCAATATCTTGATAATGGTAAACTTGTAACCGATCTGCCTCAAGCAAATGAGATAAGAAAATTTGTTCTGGAACAGCTAAAAAAAGTTGAGCTTTAACTTAGTATGAAGAGTGTGGTAATCCTCGCTTCCGGTAACGGTTCGAATTTTGAAGCTATAGTTAGGAAGATTAGGAGTAATAACTGGCCTATTGAAGTAAGAGCCCTAATTACTGATAACCCAGGTGCTTATGTACTCATAAGAGCCCAAAGACTTAAGATCCCATATGAAGTTCTTAATTTCAAGTGTTTTCCTAATAAGGTTGCTTATAATACCATGCTTTTTGAAAGGTTGAAGGCTAATACCCCCGACCTTATTATCCTTGCAGGATATATGCGTATCTTACCCGGCTTCATAGTTGAACATTTTCGCAATAAAATCATAAACATTCACCCTGCTCTCTTACCTGCATTTCCAGGCGTGAGAGCTATAGAGAGGGCATACGAGGCGGGTTGTAAGGTTACAGGCATTACTATACATTATGTTGATGAAAGAGTTGACTCAGGTCCTATTATTGAGCAGGTTTGCACGAAAGTTCGAAAAGGCGAAAGTCTTGAGAGCTTAGAGAAGAGGATTCACCGCTTGGAACATAAATTTTATCCTCTTGTTATTAAGAAGCTACTTTTAGGAGATTAATCTATGAAGAAATTCGCCCTCTTTAGTGTCTTTTATAAAGACGGAGTTGAAAGGCTTGCCTACGAACTAAATCGAGCTGGGTATGAAATTCTTGCAACGAAAGGTACAGCAGAATATTTAAATAGCAAAGGGATTGAAACTATTAAGGTAGAGGATCTTGTGGAGTTCCCGGAATCGCCTGGAGGCCGTGTTAAAACACTGCATCCTATGATCTTTTCAGGAATCCTTGCAAGGCGAGATTATCCTGAGGATATGGATTACATTGAAAGAAATAAAATACCACTTATTAACTTTGTTATCGTAAATCTGTACCCTTTTTCGGAGAAAAGAAATCTTGATCTCAAGGAGCTCTTAGAGTTTATTGATATAGGTGGTGTGAGTCTTATCAGAGCAGCAGTAAAAAATTATAGGTGGATTACACTGGTTTGTGATCCTTCGGATTATGATATGGTTTCTACGGCAGTTGCAGAAAACAATATTGATATGGAGCTTCGTGAAAGACTTGCACTGAAGGGATTTCAGAAGGTGTTAGAGTATGACGCTGTTATATATTCGGAACTTTCCCAGCGTCTCAACATTGAGACCAGTACTATTCCCATGCTATTCAGCAAAGCGCGCGATTTGAGGTATGGTGAAAACCCCCATCAGAAAGGATATCTTTTCAGGAACTTAGCCTCAGAGAATACTTTTTTTAATAGGCTGCAAATATTAGGTGGAGCTGAGCTTTCTTATAATAATATTGTTGATGCTGCTTCCGCGTGGCAATTGGTCAATGAATTTTCCGAACCTGCCTGTGCGATAATAAAGCATAATGTGCCTTGCGGGGTTGGAATAGGCAACTCTCTATTTGAGGCCTATGAGAAAGCTTTGAGGAGTGACGAAGCTTCAGCTTATGGTGGTATTGTGGCTTTTAATGGGACTGTTGAGGATTACCTTGCGGAAGCCATAAACCGCCTCTTCTTTGAGGTAATTCTTGCAAAGGACTTTTCATCAAGTGCCCTTGAGATCTTTAAAAGGAAAAAGAGACGTAGAGTTTTAAAGGTCTCAGATGGTTTTGAACATAAATTGGATTATAGGTTTATAGACCTTGACCTCCTTGTACAGGAAAAAGACACGAAGCCGTTGAGGAATGAGGACTTGAATGTAGTTTCAGGTGAGCTTAATGAAGAGTGGATCAATGATATTATTTTTGGTGACGTTGTGGTGAAATATGTGAAGTCTAATGCTATAGTGCTAGTGAGGGATAGGATGACGGTAGGTATTGGAGGTGGACAGACAAGCCGGGTGGACGCGCTGAAAATTGCCGTGGAAAAGGCAGGTGATCGCTCTAAAGGCGCAATACTTGTGTCCGATGGTTTTTTCCCTTTTACTGATTCTATTGAGATTGCTTATAAGTACGGGATAAAGCTTATAGTCGAGCCTGGCGGCTCAGTAAAGGATGAAGAGATTATAAATAGGGCGAAGGAGCTGGGCTTAAATCTGGTATTTACCGGCATAAGAAGATTTAGGCACTGAATGTCGCATATTTATCGAAAGGTGTGTTCTATAGATGTGGTAGTTTACAAGCTTGATTATTTTATTTTTCTTCCTATGTACCGTTTTTCTGTGCTTTGTTTAAGTTACACTTGACTTTTTTGGTACCATATTTTATATTTTAAAAATGCAAAAATGGTCGTTGAAAATAAAGGTCTTATTTCCTACAACAAAAAAGAGAGAAACTGAAGTTACTTTGAAGCCATGGGCTTTAAGAGGCCTCATATGTTCGGGATCAGTTTTATTCGTTTTTGCAGTTGTTGCCATTGTTAGGTACGTCTCTTTTGAAGCAGACAGGTATAGTGTGAGGAAACTTGAATCAGAGAATCGTAAGTTGAAGGATGAAATTGCATATTTGAAGAAAGAGGCAGTTAATGTAAACAAGATGCTTAATGAATTGTTTGATGCGAATAATAGACTGCGGGCTGCTACTGGTCTTGATCCTTTCCCTAAAGAATTTCTTTTGATGGGTAAGGGTGGTAATATCGAGGAACTTTCGATGGAAAGTAAAGATGAGGCGGAGTATCTGAGACAGGAATTAGATAGACTTGTGAATGTAGCAAAATTCCAACTAGAGAGCTTTTCAGAAGTTTCATCGAAGCTTGAGAAGGATATACACCTACGGGAGCATACCCCATCCATCATGCCAATTGCTGGCTATTATACATCAGGTTTTGGTATGAGGAGGGATCCGTTTACTGGTATGATGTCGTTTCATGAAGGATTAGATATTGCAGCACCACAGGGAACCCCGGTTGTTGCGCCAGCGGCGGGAGTGATTAGATCTGTAAAATGGGATCAAGGATATGGACTTACTATAGAAATTGATCATGGGCTCGGTATAATGACACGTTATGCGCATCTTTTAAGGGCTAGAGTTTCTCCGGGCCACCATGTAAAAAGAGGCGATATTATAGGCTACGTCGGTAATAGTGGTAGAAGCACTGCGCCTCACGTGCATTATGAGGTGAGAATTAATGATAAAGCAGTAAATCCCGTCAAGTATATAATCCCTCCGGGGATCTATTACGATTGATTTTCTTCGAACCTTAACTTACTGTTTTTCGTCTTCATTATATAGTTCATAATTAGGTAATGAAGAAGTCTTTTATTTTTTTGATATTTTTTTTCTTTACTTCTCAATTGTTTGGATATTCTTTTGGGAAGAATAAGTTTCAGACGAGGGACTACGACTTTAAAGTTTTTGAATCCGATCATTTTAGGATATTTTCTTATGCTTCTGATACATTTATGGTGAAATTTGCGGAATCTGTCCTTGAAGAGGCTTACGACGAGTACAGTGCTGTGTTTGGGATTGGTATTGGAAATAAAACCCCTGTTATACTTTATAACTCACCAAAACATTTCGGAGAAACGAATGTTATTACAGATGTAATTGAAGAAGGGACTGGTGGCTTTACAGAGATTTTCAAGAGCAGAATCGTTATACCTTTCAGTGGTTCGTATGAGGATTTCCGGCATGTGCTAAGACACGAGTTGGTTCATGCATTCCAGTATGCAATGCTCAGAAGAGATAACCGTTCTACTATTCAAAGTGTTGCGTATTCGATGGTCCCATTATGGTGCATTGAGGGGTTGGCGGAATATCTTTCAAGTGGATGGACTGCAGATGCTGAAAGATACTTGAGAAATCTCCTGCTTTCCGATAAATTACCGAGCCTTGTTGAACTCAACTATTATGGAGGTTACATTGTGTATAAATTGGGGCAGCTCTTTTACAAGTATGTGGATGATACTTATGGTAGAGAAAAGGTTGGAGAGTTTTATTCACTCGTTAATTATATGAATTCTGTTGAGAGAGCATTTATTAAGGCTTTTGGCGTAAGTCAGGAAGACTTTGACTTAAGGCTTAAAGACTATATTAGAAAGAACTATTATCATGCATTTACCAAGACCTCTACTCCAATTTATTTTAAGAAATATTCAGATCATGAAAAGTGGAAAAATTATTACAATGTTGCGCCTCTGATATCTGCAGACGGAAGTGTCCTATATTATATCCAGGAGAGAAGGGGACAGTTTTATATTGTAAAGTATTCAGTTGCGACTGGTGAAAAGCTTGGAACTGTTTTTAAGAGCTCAAGCATTCCAGACTTTGAGAATATTCATATTCTGAGGCCATCGCTTTCATTGAGTGAAGATGGTAGATTACTTGTATTCTCTGCACAGGGGGGAGAAGGTGATAACGTATATATTTTCGATACTGAGCATGGGAAACTTGTTGAGCGCCTGAGTTTCGATGTTGATGCTATATATACCCCGTCAATTTCTCCTGATGGGAAGAAAGTTGTTTTTACAGGTCTCAAGGACGGGAAATCTGATCTTTATTTGTACATATGGAAGGCTAAAGAACTTAAAAGACTTACAGCGGACTATTATAGTGATATCGATCCATCTTTTGATGAAAAAGGTAACATAATTTTTGCATCAGACAGGAATGATTCCACTGCCTCAGGTAGATTTTATTACGGTAGCTATGCTGTATTTAGGTATAATGTTACCAATGATAGTATTGAGAGGTTAACGGATTATTATAAAGAGTTATCCAGTCCTGTTTCATTCGGTGATTCTTTACTATTCTTTTTGGCAAGAGACACGTATTCTTCGATTAATATTTTTGCATATAATTTAAGCACAAAAGAGGTCCATCGGGTGTCAGATTTAGGGACCGAGGTTCGTTGGTTCAGTGTTTCAAAGAGTGGAAGGACAGTAGCATCGATTCTTTACGCTAATGGATATGATATTTATGAGATGCCGAATCAGAAAAAGTTTGATGGGATAGATAAAGGGGCCTTTTATGTCTTTGAGGATACATTGTTTCTTACTTCAAAACCATACTCCCCGAAATTTTCTTTTGACTGGATTTATGGGAGCGCATCATATGCATCAATTGTTGGTTTCCAAGGGGCAGTTGCTTTCGGACTGTCCGATGAGCTTGGAGACCACCAGATCTCATTTGCCTCCGATTTATCAGGTGATCTCGCTAATTCTAATTTTGAGTTTCAGTACTTTAATTTGAAAAACCGTGCAGATTATGGTGGCTCTATCTATCAGCTTTGGGATGCTGGTTATATTGCATACGATACTTTAATGGTCTCAAGGGTTAGAGGATTGATGTTACTTTTGAGTCAGCCCTTTTCGAGATCAAGAAGAACGGAGCTTGGCCTTGATTTCGAATACCAGACCAACTATTTTTTCTGGGAAACTCCGCTTGGTAATTATATAGAGTTGACCGATCTTCAGGAGGATCGATATTTAACTGCAGCTTATATATCTCATGTGCTTGACAATGTTTACTACAATTATATCCAGGATCCGCTAAATGGCACAAGGTACTATCTAAGCCTACTAAAAAGTATCCCTTTAGATATTGATGTCTCGGTTGCTGTGAGTGATTTTCGACATTACTACGCTTTTTCTGAGAGCTACATACTTGCTTTAAGGTTTAAATGGATGCAATCTTTTGGTAAGGATAGGGTTTTGTTTACTTTTGATGGGTTTAGTGACCTAAGGGGATCTCATTATGCTGAGTTCATTGGAGATAAGTATATACTTTTTAACGCAGAGTTTCGCTTTCCCTTTGTGAAAAAACTCAGCCTTGGCTTCCCACTGCCGTTAGATATATCTGGGATTGATGGTGTGCTGTTTTTTGATATGGGAACTTGCACTCTTAAACGATTAGAGGATATTCAAGTGTTTCATGGATTCCCAAGACTTGGAGATTTAAATGCAGACTTTGGCTACGGCTTGAGGCTTTGGCTTGGTTTTGCAAAATTAAAAGTTGATTTTGCATATAATACTGACTTTCTGCAAATATATAAACCCGTAAATATCAGAGTCTCACTCGGATTCGATTTTTAAATAATATGCTCCTTGAAAGGCCAGGAGTTAAAGTTTATCATTATTGAGAGAGGAGGTAAAGATGGAGGTTTTGATGCAATTATTAGTATGTAATGTGGACAAACTTTATGCTCAGGCTCAGCAAGCCCCCAGCGGGGGATCGAGTTTGTTGGGAGCTCTTTTGCCATTAATTCTCATTTTTGTTTTGTTTTACGTGATTTTGATACTACCTCAGTCGAGGTATGAAAAGAAACGTAAGCAGATGCTTAGTAGTCTGAAGAAGGGAGATAAGATTGTAACCTCTGGTGGTATTATTGGTGTAATTCAGAAAATCGATGAGAACATCGTAACTGTGAAAGTTGCGGATAATGTGAATATAAAGATTGAGAAGCAAGCCGTTAAAGGTGTTCTTGAGAAGGGTTCAGAGGAAGAATAGATTTGGTAAAACCTATAAGGATCATTGACGATCCGGTACTACGTCAGAAGGCTGAAAGCTTTTCTGAGCTTGATCCAAAGATAATCCGAAGTATCGCGGAGGATTTGGTGGATACTCTTTCCGCGCAAGGTGGATTGGGACTCGCAGGTAATCAAATTGGTGTAGTGAAGAGGATATTTGTGATTAATGCTGGGGAACTGCAATTGGGTAATACGTATCGGGTTTTTGTAAATCCCAAGGTTAGTTTTGTGGATGGTATAGTTACTGAAGAAGAAGGCTGTCTCTCAATACCTGGACTTTATGCACATATTACGAGGCCAGGATACGTCGAATTTGAAGCTATAGAGCTAAAGCCAAATGGTAAGTTAAAGGATGTAAAAGTTAAAGCTGAGGAATTTGCTGCCAGAGCATTTCTTCATGAAATTGACCACCTTGATGGAATTCTTTTTGTTGATTATCTCGATGAGGATTTAAGACGTATCCTACTTGCGAAATGGAGGAATGAGTACAATAAGTTTTCATTATAGCTGGGTTTTTATAGGTAGTGGATATTTTGCGCGCGAAGTACTGAAAGAGTTGTATTTTAGTGAGTTTATCCCTAATTTGGTAGCGACAACTGTTGATAAACCTGCCGGAAGAGGGCTAAGACCATCCCCCAATCCTGTTAAAGATTTTCTTTTGGATATTGGGCTTCCTCTATACGAAGTCTCGAAGGTAAATAGCGAAGATACGGTGAAATACTTTAAAGGCTTGAACCTTAGTTTCCTCGTTGTGTGTGATTTTGGCAAGATCTTAAAAGAGCCAATTCTTTCCGTAGCGAAATATCCTGCTATTAACATTCACCCTTCTACTTTACCCCGTTACAGAGGCCCAGCCCCTATTGAAAGAGCCATAATGGATGGTGTTAAGGAGACTGGTGTAACAATCACTGAGATCACTATGGATATTGATGCTGGTCCTGTTTTAGCTATTAAGAAAGTAAGTGTTCGTGAAAATGAAACTAAAGGTGAACTTATGAAAAAATTGGCGAAGCCTGTTCCTCAGATGCTGAGGAAGGTGTTTGATGGTTACCTGAATGGAACTATAGAAAAGAAGCCTCAAGAAGGTGAACCATCTTATGCACCAAAGATATCAAAAGAGGAACTTTTCATTGATTGGTGTGAGAAGAGTATCGTTATATTCAACAAAATTAGAGCCCTTTCACCAGTTCCTGGAGCGAGGGCATTTTTTAGAGGGAAACTGATTAAGATTTTGAATTCTAAGCTTTGTGAAGAGGGGCTTTCTTTTTTGCCTGGTGAGATAAGAGTCATAGGATACAGGCTTGTAGTCGGTACCGGCGATAGAGCCCTCGAGATTTTGGAACTTCAACCTGAGGGGAAAAGGGTGATGCGAGCTAAAGAGTTTATAGTTGGAAGGCATCTTGATGGAGAATTTTTTCATTCAAAGGAGGTTCTAAGATGAAACTTCTTGAGTATGCATCTAAGGCAATCCTCACAAAGTATGGTGTCCCTGTAAAAAAGAACCATCTTTGTAAAAGTATTGAAGAAGTTCAAGGAATTATTGATGAGTTTACTTTTCCGGTGGTTGTTAAGGCTCAAGTTCCAGTAGGTGGTAGAGGAAAGGCTGGAGGGATAAAACTTGCTAAGGACAAGGGTGAGGCCTTAAACATTGCACAACAAATACTGGGTATGGAGATAAAGGGGATTCCGGTAAAAAAAGTTCTAATTGAAGAAGCAGCAAGAATAAAATCAGAACTATATCTGGGAATTGTCCTTGACCGTGCCACAAAGAGGAATATTATTATGGTTTCGAAAGAAGGTGGCGTTGAAATTGAGGAAGTTGCCAGGACACATCCTGATGCGATAATAAAACTTTCACTTCATCCATATCTGGGGCTTCAAGATTTCGAAGCAAAATATCTATCTTATAAGATTGTTAGTGAAAGCGGAGTGGCTAACAAGGTGCAGTATTTTATTAAATCTTTGTACAGGGCTTACCTGGAGACTGATGCACAACTTGCGGAAATTAACCCACTTGTTGTTGAAGAAGATGGTAACGTGATAGCTCTTGATGCGAAGATCATTTTGGATGATAATGCCCTTTTCAGACACCAGGATTTGGAATCTTTGAGAGATATGGATTATGAGAATACTGAAGAGCTTGAAGCAAGGTCTAAAGGACTTTCTTATGTAAAACTTGATGGTAATATTGGATGCTGTGTTAATGGTGCTGGGCTCGCTATGGCAACTATGGATATTATTAAATTGTATGGAGGAGAACCTGCGAATTTTCTTGATGTAGGAGGTAGTTCTAATCCTGAGAAAATAAAGAACGCAGTAGAGTTAATTCTGAGGGATAAAAGGGTAAAAGCAGTTCTAATTAATATCTTCGGAGGCATTACAAGGTGTGATGATGTTGCTATGGGGCTTGTTGAGGCATATCGAGAATTGAATATATCACTTCCTGTAGTAATACGACTCACAGGAACCAATGAAGAAAAAGCGAAGGTAATACTTGCCCGATCCGGTCTTCCGTTGTATGGAGTATCAAGTATGGCTGAGGGGGCAAAACTGGTATGTGAACTTTCAGCCAAATGAAGATTTTAATCTGTCTTGTTTTAATAAATGAGGTCGATTCTCTTTTCTGGGAGCCACTGGACTCGTTGATATTGAAGGGCTTAGAGTTCTCTTACGCGGAGAAATATAAAGAGGCTGAATTCTACTTTGAGCTTGCTATAAGGAATTATCCAGAGAGTCCTATTGGTTACCTTTATAAAGCTGGCCTTTTGGACCTGTACATGTTGGATTTTGAGACCGATGTGTATGAAGGCACTTTTTACAAACTTTGCGATGAGGCAATTATGCGCTCTCAGCGTATCAGGGATAGGTATGGATCGGATAGTGCAATTCTTGCCTTGAGCTATTTTACAGAAGGTTCTGCGCATGCATATAAAGCTATAAGGAAGGGACGGAATAAAGAATATTTATCCGCACTCAATGGAGGTCTTAAGAGTGTAGAATTATTAAGAAAGTGCATTGACATTGACTCGACGATATATGATGCATATCTTCCTTTAGGCGTATTTGAATTTGCAATGGTAAAGATCCCTAAGGCATTTAGATGGGTTGTACCCGGAGATTACTCGAAGGATGAGGCATTGCGGAAGATAGAACTTTCCATACAGAAATCAAAGTATATTGGTATACTAGCTAAAAATGCGTATGTATGGGTGCTTAGCTACGATAATCAGTTGGATTCTGCGTTAAAGGTTGCACAGGAACTTGTGGAGTTGTACCCGGGCTCGAGGACTTTCAGGTGGACTTTATCATATGTTCAAAGGCGCTCAGGAAATTGGAAAAATGCCCTCAAAAATCACGAAGTTATACTCTATTTAACTTTAAGGGATCAGCCCTGGAACAGTTATAATATCGCCCTTTCTCTTTATTATCTCTCCATATCTAGTTATATTACCGGTGATAAAAGGAGAGCTTTATTTTACGCGGAAGCATGTAAAAATGAGATGTCTGAGGTGCGGGAGGACAGACCCGAAAAGAATAAAATCTTAAGAGTTGTAACAAATTTATCTTCAAAGTTAGAAAAATACGAGGGTAAAGAACTTTACGTTGATCCAGCGGGGGTGGAACAGTATGTCCCGTAAGAAGATATTTTTTACGGCAAAGTTGCCATATGATGTCAAGGAGCACTTAAAGGAGTTTGACGTTGAGATTTATGAGGGAGAACCACCAATCCCTCGGGAAGTGTTTCTTGAAAAAGTGCAGGATGTGGATGGGGTTTGTGTGCTTTTAAGTGAAAAAGTCGATACTTCAGTCCTCGACAAGGCGCCCAGTCTAAAAATTGTGGCTGATTATGCAGTAGGGTATGATAATATTGATGTGGAAGAGTGTACGAAAAGAGGTATCGTAGTGACTAATACACCGGATGTTCTAACAGATGCGACTAGTGAATTGGCGTGGGCTCTTGTTTTTGCTGTTGCGCGGAAAGTAATACAAGCTCATAAGTATATTGAAAGCAGAATGTGGAAAGGTTGGTCTCCTACATTGTTTCTTGGAATGGAGTTGAAGGGTAAGACTTTGGGAGTTGTCGGAGCAGGTCGTATCGGACAGGCGTTTGCGCTTAAGTCTTCAGGATTTGAAGTGAATGTGCTCTATAATTCAAGAAGGCTCAATGAAATCCTTGAGCAACGGCTTGGAGCGCGAAAGGTCAGTTTAGATGAACTTTTGAGAAAGTCTGATATTATCTCCCTTCATTTGCCATTAACTCATGAAACCTACCATATTATAGGAGAAAGGGAATTTTCTCTTATGAAAGAAAGCGCAATATTTATTAATACTGGAAGAGGGAAGCTTGTGGATGAAGCTGCACTTATTAGAGCTTTGAAAGAAAGGCGAATATACGGTGCGGGGTTAGATGTGTACGAGTTTGAACCGAATGTTCCAGATGAGCTTATCAATCTGGATAATGTAGTTCTTTTGCCTCACATCGGAAGTGCGACTTTTGAAGCAAGACAGCGAATGGCAGAACTGGTGGTACAGAATCTTAAAGCTTTTTTTGAAGGGAAAATGCCCCCTAATATTGTTAATAGAGAAATCTATGGCAAATAAAATAGAATTTGAAAATGTAACAGTAAAATTCAATAAAAGATGGCTTGCATTAGATAATGTATCATTTACTGTGCAGAAGGGCGATTTTGTATTTTTGGTTGGACCTACTGGAGCAGGGAAAACGACGGTTTTGAGACTTATATATGGTGATATTATGCCTGATCAAGGTGAGGTTAGAATTGATGGGTTCCCCTTAAAGAAAATCAGCAAAGCAAGGTTACTTGAATTGAGAACAAAGATGGGTATCGTTTTTCAAGATTTAATGCTTCTTGACGATAGAAGTGTATTTGAAAATTTGGCATTCCCCGTTCGCCTTAAAGGCGATGAGGATTTAATGAGAAGGGTAGTGTCTACTTTAAAAGATGTTGGGCTTACACATAAATCCAATGAACTCGTAAAATCTCTTTCAAGGGGTGAGCAGCAAAGGCTTGCTTTAGCGAGGGCAATGATAAATGAACCTGAGATTCTTCTTGCAGATGAGCCGTTTAGCAATCTTCATAAAACCGATATAGATTGGCTGATCGAAAAGATGAACAACTATAATGAGCTAGGACTTACGGTGGTGCTTTCCACACACAATTTTGAAGTAATTCCACGTGTTCCCCGGGCGAGGGTGTTAAGTATCGAAGAAGGGAGAATTACTCTTGAACATTAAGTTTTATTTACAGGAAATGGGTTTTATTCTCAAAAAGTCGTGGAGTGATTTTATATTCCTTGCAGTTATTTATTTTCTAAGCCTTGTTATTTTTTCTTCGGTTATTCAATCTTATTCCTATTTTTCAAAGCTTCTTGATGAAAATTTTAAGGTTAGCTATATGAAGGTTTTTCTTAACGATGATGTAGAGAGGAATGAGATCTTGATACTCAGGAAATATGCTGAAAATAATCCAGTGGTTAGTAAAGTTGAATTGATTTCTAAAGAAAGGGCAAAAGAAGAGTTTGCAGTTAGGTTCCCGAAATATGCTGGATTGCTTGAGTTATTTCCAGGTAGCCCATTTCCACAAAATCTCGAGATAAAGTTCAGTGAAAATGTCCTTGGTCTTGAAGTGATTGATGACTTCGTCGAATTTTATTCCCATTTCCCATCTGTAACAAATGTACAACATAATTATGCTTCTGCTTTACAGATTTACAAGTTGAAAAAATCAATTTTTAGTTTTGGAACGATCTTGTTTTTGGCGTTTCTTATTCTATATATCCCGTTAAACCTCTCATTTGTAAAGGGCATTTTTGAGAGGGAGAGCAAGCTTTTTTTTCTTGTGGAAGTCTTCGGCAAGAGCAATTTTAAACTCAAGGTAACTTTTGTAGCGACAGTTGCCATTCCTCTGATAGTTGTATCTATTATTAACTTGTTTGTCTTTAAGAGTCTTGCGGGAGCCTTAAATATTCCGTTGTATCCTGTAGTATACCTTATGCTCTTCTTTCTATTGCTTCAGATACTTTTCAGCGTCGATGTTTTAGAGAGATGAAAGTTTTTTTGCTATTTTTGCTATTTCAACAAACTCATGGGATAGATGAGGAGCGGGCACAACTTGAAAGGTTGAAGCGCGAGTTTGAAGAAGGTAAGAGGAAGATCGCTAAAATGGAGATAAAGGTGAAAGGTACTGAAGAGGAACTGAAAAGTATAGAACGAAAAGAGAGGGAAGTAAGGGGTTTTGTAAATAAATTGAACAGGGATATTAATACTATTCAGAATGAACTTTCAAAGCTCGAGATTCAAATCGATCAGAAAGAGAAAGAGCTTGGTCAACATGGTGATAGGATAAAATTCAGCTTGAATTTTCTATACCAGACCTTACCAGAGAATGAAATATTGAGGTTCTTACCTGGGGAGGGTGATAAAGAGGCGTTGTTCCTCTTAGATTATGCCATCCAAAATGAGAAGCGCGAAAGAGATATGGTGTTAAAAATCTATTCGGAGCTCAATGCGTATAAAAAGTTAAAGCAAGATAACTTGGATTTCGTTTTGGCTATGAAAGATGAGGTTATTGCTCAGGAGAGAAACCTACAAGATTTGAAAAGACAAAAGCAGAATTTACTGGCAGGATTAAAAAGACAGAAAAGTGCGGAGGAGAGGAGACTTGCTGAGCTTGAGGCGGCGATTAAGGAGATGCAAGCATTGATAGCCAGGTTGGAGAAAGAGCAGGAGAAGAAAAGGAAAGAAGAAAGGATTGAAGCAAAAAGTCCAGTGGGAAAGTACCCTTGGCCAGTAAAGGGTAGAGTTGTGATGAACTATGGGACTATAGTTAACCCTAAGTATAATACGAAGATCTTCAATCCGGGAATTGAAATAGAAACTGACCCTGGCAGTCCAGTTTTGTGTATTGAAGACGGGGTGGTGATCTTTGCAGGAGTTGTTACAGGGTATGGAAATACCGTGGTTGTGGATCACGGAGGGTTTTTTTCTGTTTATTCTTATCTTAATTCATTTAAAATAGCAAAAGGTTCAAAAGTTAATAAAGGTCAGGTGTTAGGGGATATTGGGAGTGAGACCCATTATTTTGGTTCAAGACTACATTTTGAAATTAGAGAACAGGGTAAAGCAATAAACCCTCTTCTTTACTTAGATTAGTTTATTTTGACAATCTTACCTCTAATCTTGCCAGATGCTGCCTCTACCGAGTAGAAATATATTCCCTTTTTGCTTAGAGGTATTTCAACAGGGCTGTCAACTATTCCTTGTTTGCGGTGTGTATATACTAAGCGGCCTTGTGGATCGTAAACACTAATAACCGGATCTTTTGCCTTAACTAACAAAACTAAATTACCCTTTATTATTTGAGGGTTAGAGACTAAGAAGGGTACCAATGTGCTTTCATCTTGCCCCGATTGAGTATTAGTAACATATATTTTTTTGAGGTTACTGTAATTCCCAAAGCCAAAAGCTGCGGAAGAGCCTCTCACTCTGAAGTAATATTCACCCTCTTCGAGATCTGTAAGTATGTAAAGAGTATCTGAGATGGGGCTAATGGTCCATATTGAGTCGAAACTCACAACAGGGAATACGTCATCGATATAAATCCCACTATTTAAAACTGCGCCATCGGTCATGTACCTTATCCTGAAATATACGGATTTCCCTGTGTATGGTGTTAAGTCATATGCTTTTCTAACCCACCCCTGACTCGCCCCAGTGAATCGCTCATTATCTAAAGGCATCCATTCTCTTAAATTTTCTGAAATCTCTATGATGCCCACATCGTAGTTTTGTTCAGTGTTGTAATATATCCACAAGCTAAATGAATCTTCATTCTGTACCAAGTAAGGATACTTTGTGCGTGCCTGGGCAGCGATGTAATTAGCGCTACCAGAGTAAAGGCTTTTAGTTCCACCATGGTACATCTGAGTCGAGGTTGAAAAGCTTTCTCTAACCCAGAGATCCGAAGTTGACTCAAACCCTTCTTGATTTAATGAAGGTCCTTTCAGCATCTGTATTTCAAAAGACGATGGTTGGTTAAAGGAGCTATTTGGAACTTGCCATTCTATCTTCAGTGTATCACTTATTGTGTCACCCTCGGGACTTATGATTATAGGGGCTGGGACAAACCCTTTCATATAGTTTAAAATGGAATCACCCTTTTGAAGCAGGTAAAACGCTGCATCAAAGTTTTCCCTTTTCAGGAATGGCAAATCCGAGGCGTCTTGGTAGAACGCAGTTCCCATTTCTATTGTTAATGCAAAACATGGTGTCCCATTAACGTAAATATTCCAACCGTACTGCCAATCGGATGATGATCCAGAAGATGGATAAAGATCAATTGATCGCTGGTACGTATAATATCCACCACCTAATCTTGAGATCATCTGAGCCATCTGTTGTCCTATGGTGTTGTACCAGTCATCATGAGGAGTGGCAGTATATTTATGGCTCCAGGGTACGAGCACGACTTCTGCGTAAGAGTGGTAATCAAGGATGCTTAAGAAATGTCTTGATTTTATAAATTCAGCGTATTTGTTAATTTCATATGCTGAGCTTTGATGCTTTCCGCAGAAAGTTTCACCACTCGGGTAGTGGGATACCGAATTGCTGTTAATGTATCCCCAGCCGTCTATTGCTGCAGTGTCACATATTCCGTTGTAGTTTCGGTTTAGATCCGTTCCTATTGCAGAGGCGTAAAGCTCTCTGTTTTTTCTCCACCAGTCTCCGCCAATTGAATAATCATATACATATCCATCAACATTTATTACAGGGAATATCCATATTTCTCTGTTATTTACAATACTTGTTACCGTTGGATCTGTACCGTAAGACCGGAGGAGCGAGTCCGCAATGAATAGGCATACTTCAGCGGTTGCCCACTCTCTGGCGTGATGAACGCCGGAAAAAAGCTGTTCGGGCTCTTCTTCGTCTTCAAGAACGTTGTCAGAGATCTTGAGACCATAGATCCATCTTCGTTCATATGTGGGGCCAATGCTCTCAATCTTTGCTATGTTTGCATAGTTATTTGAGAGCGTCCTTAATATTTCAACGATATTAGTATAGGAATGGTATGAATCCTTTACTTTCTCTTTTTCACGGTTCAGATCTTCTATGATAATCTGGTAATCGATTCCCGTGGATTTAATTAGGTTTAGTTGGTAATCATCAACGATTAGGTCATACCATTCTCCGGGTCTACCTGCTGCAATTTCTGGTATTTGATCTTTTTGAAATGTTGATGTTAATAGATATTCTAGTTCACCATACGTCTTTATGGGCAGCCTAACGATCTTTTCTGCTGCATCGAGAGGTATAGATACAAACAAAACTAATATAATTACCTTAAAAATATTTTTCACTGCGACCTCCTAAAGAATATGTGGAATTTAAAGTGCATTGTTCGAATTTAAAAGTGCCCGTTTCCCATTTCTTTGAGAAATTTGTATCTACTTTTTACTTCGAGTACAATTGGGTATAATTTTATAAATTTGGGAGGTCATGTAATGGAAAGCATAAATATACTTTTAGAGAACTTACTAAAGTTTAAAACGAGGAGTAATAGCTTACCCGAGCTGAACGCTGTTATAGATTTTGTTGAGGATTACTTAAAGGATATCCAAGGTGTTCATATAAGACGATATACAGTTAATGGAAAACCTTCGATTTACTATGCTTTCAATAATACTTATCATCCAGAGATCCTTTTTGTTGGGCATCTTGATGTTGTTGATGCAAAGGATGAAGACTTTATCCCCAGGAGGGAAGGATCGATACTCTACGGTCGTGGATCGATGGATATGAAAGGCTCGTGTGCAGTTATGATGGAACTTTTAAGAGAGATGTCAAAGGAAACTCCAAGGCCCAATGTCGGGTTCCTATTTACTACTGATGAGGAGGTTGGAAGTGAAGACGGTGTAAAATATCTTGTAGAACATGAGGGGATTGGAGGTGAGTTTGTAATAATTCCTGATGGAGGAGAAGACTTCCAACTCGTGGTAGAAGGTAAGGGAGTTTATCATGTTAAAATAGTTGCTAAAGGGAAAGCCACTCATGGATCGCGCATTTTTGAGGGAGAAAATGCATTGGACAAGCTTGTTTCTATATACACTGAGTTAAAATCCCACTTTCATCCGGAACCATGTGGAGATCCCGAACACTGGCACAATACCATTAATTTAGGTAAAATGGTCGGAGGCGATTCTGTAAATAGGGTACCTGATTATGCTGAAATGTACCTTGATGTACGTTTTGTTCACCCTTTTACTGTAAGTAAGATAGAGAGTATGGTGAGAGATGTCCTTTCAAAATATCCAGGGACAGAATTTGAGACTATATCAACAGGGGAACCAGTTTTTACACCGAGGGAAAATCCATACATCGTAAGGTACAAGAAGGTAGCGGAGTCTGTACTCAAACGGCCCATATCGTTTATAAAAGAGCATGGTGCAACAGATGGGAGGTTCTTTACTGAAAGGGGAATGGCTGTTCTAATTACGGCACCCCGTGGAGGTAACATTCACGGGAACGATGAGTGGGTGGACCTGGATTCCCTAAAGACCCTATTTGAGATTTTTTTCAGGTTTGTCAATGAGAAATAGTATGTAACCTACGATGCTCAATGCAAGAGAAGTGAAATAATACATTAGTGAAAGTATTAAAGCTTTTTCTTTGCCTATTAGATCACCGTATAAGAGGACGAAGGCGCCTTCTCGAAGTCCAAGCCCTGAGATGGTGACAGGGATCATCATTACAAAATTGATAATTGGTAAAAGGAGGATGCTCTCAAAGAAGGGGATAGGTGTCCCGAGCCCTGGGCTAATTACTATAGGGACCAGTGAAAAGAAAAGTTGTATGGCAATAGATAATGGAAGGGTTTTTAGAATTAGAGGCCATTCCTCACGGAATTGGTAAATAGAGTTAATAAAAGAGATCACTGGAGAGGTCAATTTTGTTTTTTTGATTTTGTTAAGAAGCTTATTAAAACTCTTAGTAAACAGGATTACATTTAAAAATAGCAGTGCCACAATCCCGATTATAGTAATGAGGAAAAGAGATTGTATCTTTATTGTGAGAAAGATTCCAGCTATGATGAGATAGAAGAGGATTGCATAGAATCCAGAGAGTCTGTCGATGAAAGTTGCAGCTAATGCACTTGAGACTGAATTGCCTCTCCCTGCATAATAAGCCCTAACTACATCGAGCCCGCCCGATGGGAGGAAGTTTCCCGAAAAAATACCAATGAGATAATATTTAAGACATTTTAATAAGCTATGGTCGATGAGCTTTATTTTTAAAAATACTTGCCATCTCCATGCAGATGCGAGAATTGCAATGAAATATAGAATAACACCGGGGACGAGGTAAATGTAATTGGTGCTTTTAATTGATGTAAGAAGATTCTCCTTACTTACCTTTGTAAAGATCAAATAAAGCAATGCTAACGAGATAACGACTTTTAACACATTCGATAGTTTCTTCATTGTTCTCTTAGGAGTACTCCAAAAACCTCCCTTGTTTTATCTCTGATTGAAAGAGCGTTAATTTCCTGCCAGTTTTTCTCGAGTACAAACTTTATTTCTGAGGTCGTACCTCTGTCTATAGCGATTCCAGTATCTTCACCCTCCTTGATGCAATTTTTACATACTGCGATTTTCTTGGAAGGTAAAAAAAACTCGATAGGCTCATTTCCACATCTCCCACAGGCATTAAAATATGGTATCTCTCCCTGCCTCATAAGGTTTCTGATAACAAAGAAGTTGTAAAGGTCCTGATTTAGAGTATTTGCTTTATTTACAAATCTAAAGAAGTTTACGGTATCAGTATAGATGTCTTCACCTGCCTCCTGCGGAACGCTTTTAATGATGTAGGAAGAGATTGTAGAAACGAGACTGAATTTATTGTAATTTTCTGGAAGATGATCAAAGACTTCAAGGATTTTTCCCTCTTTTAAGATGTTGAGTTCCCTATCAGTTTTGTAATAGAAAATAAACTCACTGAGAGAAAATAGTTGAAAGGACATTCTTAAAGGAGATTTCAGTCTTTGCGCACCTTTTGCTACAAGTTTTATGAGCCCCCCACGCTGTGAAAGTGCCGTAATAATTAAAGAGCTTTCCATAAATTCTTCTACTCTTAGCACTAATGCACAGTCAACTTTAATCAATTGCCCCTAGCCTTATAAAAAACTTAATTTCTCCTGAATAAGACTTGCCAGCCTGTATTTTAATCTCTTTATTGCGTACGTTAAAGAATAGGGTTGTGGTGACGTCATATCGTTTCTTTCCCGGATAGAGTGAGAATTTTAGGTAGCTCTCTCCCGGCGCTACTCTTATGGATATTGTCTCCTTGCTCAGCAAATTATAGCCTACACTTAGATTTTTGTTTTCGAGTCTAATTTCATATACTTCTGTAATAGGTCCCGCAAATCGTGACTTGATACATAGTCCTGTTTCTTTGTTGAGTTTTTTGTTGAGTTGAAAGTATACATATTTGTTTTTCAAATTACTGAACCTGATTGATATTCCCGTTTTTGCTGAAACTTTCCTGCTGAAATTATAAGATGCTGTGAGCTGGTTTTCCTTAAGCTGCCAGTTTAAATGGTAAAAGGTCTTACCAGCAGAATAAATAAGATTCCCTCTTCCCATTTTGTCAGTGAAGGACCATGAGATATCAGCGGAAAAAGGGGTATGCTTTACATTTAGACCTCCCTGTAGAGAGTTTCGGTCATTTTTTTTGAATTCCGAGGTTAAGAAGATATCGAAGAAGCGTAATTGGAGTCCTAAACCGGTAAAGAAGTTATCCTTACCAACTGCAATGGGAATTGGTTTTGTTATATAGAGGAAATAATCTGAGCCATAGAGTGTCGGGTAAGCCCATACATTGTTATTAGGGATTGTAAGATTAAATTGCCCAATTGTGAATTCTTTATATTTCAAATAGAAGTTAGTAGCACCAAGGTATTTAGATAACGAAAACGTAAAAGGCTCAGCGGCTAAAGTTGATATTGTTCTTTTGGTAGATTTCCGGAAACTCAAAGTGTAGAACCCTCGATGTATACCCTTGTACTCGAAGACGAAGATCTCTTTCAGGTAGTCGATCTTAGTACTATCTATTTCTGTTCGCTCAGCGAAATCTTCTATGGATTTATAGGGTTCAATATCTCTTAATGTAATAATTAAAAGGGCATCACCTTCATCCAAAACCGGAATTGCGATGAGCTCTTCAAAGGTTGCGGTATTTGGGTTGAGTTTTCTGGAATCACTTTTGGTTAAAGATAGTGAAAAAATACATAAGAGCCAGCATAGTTTTGGCATCTTCAATGTCCCCCATTTCCATCATCTCTTTCAGACTTTGAAGTGGTATTCTGCGTACCTGTATCTCTTCTCCAACATCTGCCGGCAACTCGGCATTTTTGAGGTCATAGCCTATAAAAATGTGGATTTTTTCTGTTGAATACCCAGGGGTAAGATAAAAGGTGCCGATCTTGGCAAGTTTTTCGGGTCGCATTTTAATTTCTTCCATCATTTCTCTCGCTGCAGCTTTCTCGGGAAGTTCTCCTTGGCCAACTTTACCAGCTGGAATTTCAAGTATCTCCCTTTTTAAAGGGAACCGATACTGGGAGATTAGAATTGCGGAATTGTCATTGAAGATAGGTAGGACTGCGCAGGTTTCAGGAAAATCAACAATTTCTCGCTTAAAGATGTGATGTTCTGTTTCGTATTCTTCTTGCCACACATCAAAGATAAGTCCTTTATATTTCAATTCCCTTCTTGTAATCTTCATAGAGTTCTAATATTTTAAGGGCCAATTGGTCTGCGACCAAAAGTCCATCATCAGTCAAAATGAGTGCATTGTTTTTCGCTCTTAGTAGACCTTGAAATTTGCTTAGTGCAATAGTTATAAAATTTCGCTCAGTTTTCCAACCATACCGAGTTCTAATGTTTAGGAAAATTTCCTCCATAAGCTTTTGTTCTTCGCTTAGTATTTCAATATCTCTGATCCCCTTTGCGTACAATTGTATAGATGTAGGGTTTGTATATCTGAACTCTTTATCACCATCGATAGAGAATCCCGATGCCGAGGGCCCAAGGCCCACGTAATATTGCCTAAGCCAATATTTCATGTTGTGCATACACTCGTAGCCTTTTTTTGCGAAATTTGAGATCTCGTAGCGCAAAAAGCCATATTTTGCGAGGATTTTGTCTCTTACTCTTATCATATTTGTAGTTATTGTTTCGTTCTTGTTCTCGAGGTTTTCCTTGGCAGGCTTTTCGAAGGTCATTGTATATGTTGATATGTGAGTAGGATCAAGTTCACAGGCTTTCCAAAGGGAATATTCAAAGCTTTCAGTGGTTTGTCCCGAAAAAGCGAATATGAGATCGATGTTCACGTTCTTAAAATTATATTTTTTTATGAGATTATAAGCCTCATAGACCTTTTTTGAGTTGTGATTCCTTCCGAGGAACTCAAGTTCAGTATCTACAAAGCTTTGAACCCCGAGGCTGATCCTGTTAAAACCAAATTTAATAAGTAGGTTCAGAAGATTCACATCAACAAATTCTGGGTTAAGTTCTATTGATTTCTCGATTACATCACTTAATTCTAGTTTTTCATGAACAATTGAGAGGATAAGCGCAAGTTGGTTAGGCTCCAGTGCATTGGGAGTTCCGCCTCCTACATATAGGGTTTCAAATTTAAAATTGTATTGCCTAAAGTACTCAACTTCCTTCTGAAGCCCCTCAAGGTATATATAGAAATCTTCCCCTGAATTTGATATGTTCTCAGAATAGAAATGGCAATACTTACATTTTGACCGACAAAAGGGTATATGCAAATAAAGACCGTGTTTTTCCTTAGAACATTTCACCGAGGTTTATGTAAAGGTTACCGTAGTACCCCTTGTCCCCAATTTCATACGGGTTTAACATCCAGTCAACTCGAAGGCTTCCAATGGGGAGGAAGTATCGAAAGCCTATTCCAGCGCTGTACCACACTTTGCTGCCTGATTCAGGGAACACATCTACGAGAAGATTGATTCCAATTTTCGAAGAAAGCATTGCTCTCAGTTCTGCGTTTAAGAGGACGTAATCCGATGAATAGAATCTTGAATAGTCGTAACCTCGCAGGGTTCCATCGCCTCCAATTTTGAATTTTTCTATAGTTGGAATTTTAGAGTCTTTAAATGGGACTATATGTCCTCTCGATACTCTAAAAGCAATTATACCTCCGGGTTTCCATACCTGTTTATACAGGGAACCTATTATCTGGTATTCAAAAAAGTTGTAGTTTCCCCCTAAAATCCCTCCAGCCTTTGATAGATCGAACCACAGATAGTAGCCTTTGGTGGGAAACAAGAGGTTGTTTCTTTTATCGATTACGGTGTTAAAAATTGCTTTATTTATAATTCCATCGGTAAGCCTTTGCCCTAGCAGTTTTCTCCACTCGAGCCCAATAATGCTTCTTTCCCTCTCAGTCCAATAATATGAAAGAAATGATTCTGCACCAATGTGTGATGTGGAATCGATCTTGGATGAACCGGCGAACAGTCTTACGTTTATCTTCAGTGGTGTACTCAAGAAATATGGTTCGGTATAAAGGGCTTCACCATAAATCCGTTCTAATGAATTAAAAGGCTTAATGCTACTTTCAATTCGTAACGTAATGCTTTGATTGTTATCTAATAAATTTCTATTGCCTCCTTCTGCATTTAGATTGATTAGGGAAAAAGGGTACAGCCCTCCCTGAAACTTTATATACCTTGACCTCCTCTCTTTTACATGGAATGTGATGGAAACTAAGGAGTCGTTATGAAATTCATAGGTGTGATAGACCGTTGAAAACAAACCTGTTATGTATATTCTTCTTATACTTTCAAGCACTGCAGCGGGTGAAACATATTGACCAGGCTTCACTTTGAGCTCTCTTTCAATAATCGTTCTCCTGACGGTGCTGTTTCCGTCAATAAGTATTCTGGAGATCTTATATCTCGTTCCCTTTCTAACGGTATATTTGACTTCACACGTTTTATCATACTGGTTGCTAACAATAGTTCGCTGGATTTCTGCATTAAGGTAGCCGAGGTTTCTCAGAAACTCGCTAGCCTTTGATTCACATTCTGCTAATTCTGAGTAGGAGTAATACCTAGGCAATGGTAGGTTGAGAAAATTTGCGACGTGCTGGTAGAAAGTCGTATCTGAATTTATCCAGGAGATCTGAATAGAGTTGATTCTATACCTTTGACCTTCTGAAATCTTTAGATAGAGAAATACCTTATTTTCCCGTTCTTCGATCTTTTCCTCGACAATTTGTGCGTCAAAATACCCCCTTTGTGCCAATTCGTCCAATAGTTTTAACTTGTTACTGTTGTATAATGGAGAAAAGTACTTATCACCCTCATTAATATTCAGGAGATTTTTAATTTCACGTTTTGATAACGCTTTTACTCCCTCTACTTTTACAGCTCCTACTGTTAGGTTGGCTGTGAGGATAGCTGTAAGCAAAAGGAATGTTGCCATTAATCAAGGTCTACGAACCTGTCTTTTATTTTTTTGAGAACATCAGGTAACGTAGTGTATTCCATCTCCTTAAGCCCAAGGCGGTGCGGTTCGAATGGACCGAGCTTCCTTATATAATCTGCAACTTTGTTTGCAGTTCTCCTAGCCTCATCAAATGCAGGATCATCAAATAGATCTCTCGGGCCTATTAATTTGCCTTCACACAGTTGGAATCCCAATGCACATACCCTTGGGGGACCATCAAACCTTGATGGATTAGCTTGGTGAAGAGGTACCGGCATGAGGGGACCATAATGGGAACCTCTCATCCAACCTGCAACAAGATGTGGAAATGCAAATGGTTCAAGCGCTTCTCCTACTGCAGGAAAACCGCTCTGAGTCCTGACAACAAGAACAGGGTCATCTTTACCTATATATCTCCCAGCCATCATTGAGAGCCTCTGGGTAGATGAAACAGCTGCGATATCGTTATCATGTTTACGGAAGATGCTCTTTATTATGTAATGTTCAGCTGCTCCTATCAAGATAAGAAGGTCGTAAAGCTCTTCGGGGGTATTGATTAATACTTTCTTATGTTCGTAAACATCTAATATTTCAAAGGTAAACCCATCATGAAGTTTTGGATCAATCACAAGCCCTGGGGTATTAAACGGATCTGCAAACATGCGAAATAGGGGCAAATTCCACGCACCTGGGGAAGTTTTGTCTGCCATGAATATAATGATAGGTTCACTGGGCCTTTCTTCTAACTCCATTTCTGCAAGACCGGGTCCCATCCCTTTTATGTTTCCACTAAAGGCATCTGAAAGAAGGTCTTGCCCCGCCCCATACATTTTCAGTGATTTAGCAATTTCTGTTCCTTCTAAAAAGGTATTCCATGCTAATTTGTGGATTTCTCCCGAGTTTTGACCCTTTTTGTGTGTCATTATTAATTCCAGATCATCCCCGACTCTTGTTACAAAATAATCGATGAGGAGACCCTGGTCTTTAGCTTTTTGAAGGTAATCTTCAGCAACTTCCATGATCCTAGGATGAACTGATGTATGGCCAACATAACCACCTACGTCAGCTTTTATCACTGAGAGGGTTATCTTCATGATATACCTCCGTTTTTATTTTTTTATAAATTTCGTCAATGTTTTTAATCTCTTTTTTATTCAATTGTACAAGTGTCACATTAAGGCCATAAATCTCAAATCTCACAAGGAGTGGCCTCAGGTCCTCGATAATAGTTAGGACCCTGTCAAAAATCCTCTCTTCAGGTTGATATACTATAACTATATTATAATAAGTTTTAGTTTCCATGGTAAAATATTTATTTCCCGGCTGTTCAAGGTGTTTCTTTATGCACATATCGACAAATTCGAGGTCGTTGACTATTTGCTCGGGAGTAATTGTTGTTCTAATGAAGTCGTCGATGGCGAAGTAGAATGAACGCGTAATTTCTTCGGCAATTCCCTTTTTGCTGGTGATTTCATAAACTTTTTCGAGATTTTTTCTATCAAGCGTTCTCAGCCCTTCGTCAAAATCTCTATAGTCACCGATGCTTTCTCGTATAACTTCCTTAAGTTTTTCATACAATTCTATGTCATTTTTGAAAAATGAAAGTAAGGCTCGCACAGTCAAAAATTCGGCAAATACATCTTTTATCTTTACAGGAGGCCTAAAAGATGTGAGAACGAAGCCATCTGACCTTGTAATGTTCCCTATAAGGGTATCAATTTTTTTAGGATCTTTATTTACTATCGCAATTCGAAATGTAATAGTGGTCCTATCTTGGTCTACTGGAATTATCGCAACCTGAGTAATGCCAGTTTCCATTGTTTCATCGAGCATTTTTGGAACTAATGCTCTACCAAAGATTTCCCCACCGAATTTTATATTGAGAGGGATACGAAGCTTTGCCTGTTTCAGGTTTGCTTTAAGGTGTTGCTCAAGTGCTTTTATTTCTTCGGGAGTTAGAGGTCTCTCATCTACTGTGAACTCAATTCTTATTATAGTGATCCCATCGTTAGTTATAAATTCTTTGTCAAATTTCCTGCGGAAATTTGGGAATATTTCCTTTATTACATCAAATACGGTATCCATACTGAGGTCTTTTTCAAAGCCACCTACAGTAACTCCAGTTAGTTCTTCTCTTGCAGTTTTAATATTTTTTACATTAACTTCGATTCCAATGCCAATTTGGCGTAGCTTTTTAGTGAACCTATGCCCCGTGAGAATTATATCTGCTAGTGTTTTAGCATCCCTTTCTTTTAAGTAAGCTAAGGACCTCGAAAAAACAAACTTCTCGAGTTCCCCTCCGGCTCTCGAAATTTCTTCATATTCTTCGGGGAATGAAATTTCTCGTAAGGCATTTCTCACATTTTCGAGGATTTCGAGCTTTTCTATTCCTGTTGTTACAAGTTTTGTCTTTGTCTGGTTACCTTCCCGGGCTATACTTTTGATCTGGTCCATTATGCTCTCAAGGTCAATTTTTACCTGCTCGAGTTTATCTGGATTGAAAGGGACCTTCACGGTTAAGAATGCGTATCTCTCATCGAGTGAGACTACCCCATATATAAATCCGACGTTATATCCATTGCCGTGAAACAGTCCAATGACCGTCTCCCCGAGGCCTGGCCAATCTAAAGCTGCAACATAAACTCTTGCTATATTAATGTTTTCTCTTTGGAGTATGTCAAAATTGACTATAACATGCTCTTTGGAATTCTGTAGCATCTCAAGGTATTCACTCTGGAATTTTAAGTCTTCAGCCTCGAGTTCGCAGAAGATATCTACCATTTAATTATGTTAAAGCAAGAACCTTTTAAAATCAATTGTTTCTTTCAATTACTTATAACATCTGTTATAATTCATCGCGGAGGTGGAGATGAGCATTAAGATTTTTGTAGTTAATCCTGGTGGTGGGTCTACGAGAGTAGCGTTGTTTGAGGATGAGAATTTGTTAAAGTACGAAGAGCTGAGGCACAATATTGATGAGTTAAAGAAGTTTCCCGATATTATCTCTCAGAAGGATTTTAGATACCAGGAAGTGCTTAAATTCATTGATAAAGAGAAAATCAATGAGGTAGGGATTGACGCCATTGCTGCAAGAGGAGGCACCTTCAAGAGTCTTGAATCTGGGGTGTATAGGGTTAACGAAAAAGTCGTATCCGATGTTTTAAATGGGTATGTCCAATCAGAGCATTCTTCGAATCTTGGTGTAATCATTGCAATGGAGTTGTCTAAAAAAATGGGGTGTCCGGCTTTTTTTGTGGATCCAGTTTCCATTGATGAGTTTGATGATGTGTCTCGACTCTCAGGTCTAAAGGAACTTCCGAGGAAGAGTCTCATACATGCTCTTAATACAAAGTATGTCTCGAGAAAGCTTGCAGAGGAAGTAGGAAAACCTTATGAAACTATGAATCTAATCGTTGCCCATCTCGGGACCGGCATCTCAATCTCTGCTTCTCGGGATGGCAGGGCTATAGATGTAAATAATGCTAATGATGGTGGACCCTTTAGCCCTCAGAGAGCGGGGACCCTTCCGACTACGGGCCTTATTGAACTCTGTTTCTCAGGAAAATATAGCAAAAGGGAATTACTCAATAAAGTAATTCGTTTTGGTGGACTTGTTGATTACCTTGGGACCGACAGCCTTGAAGAGGTTTTATCGAGGATAGAAAGAGGTGATACCGAAGCGGACCTTGTTTACAGGGCAATGATATATCAAATTGCAAAAGAAATCGGTTCAATGGCTTGTGCGCTAAAAGGGAAGGTCGACTATATTATTCTTACCGGTGGAATGTCGAGGTCACCAAAGTTGCAGAAGGATGTCATGGGGTACGTGAACTGGATTGCTCCTGTAAAGGTATTCCCAGGGGAAAATGAGATGGAAGCCCTTGCTTATGGAGTGATGAGGGTATTGAGGGGCGAAATCACACCAAAGGAATACGAATAGGAGGCATTTATGAATGTTGGAACCCTTGAAAAATTTGCATCGGTAATTCTGGATCATTCCCTAAAGATAAAAAGAGACGAAATACTAATTATAGATTCGTCATACTTGGCGGAACCTTTTTTGCTTGAGGTTTACAAGGGAGCATTACTCAGGGGTGCTCATCCTGTTCTCAAGGTATCACTCCCAGGGGCTTCTTATTATCACTACAGGTATGCAGAAGTACATCAATTGGAGTTTGTTCCGCCATGGTCAAAGGAAGAGATCGCAAATGCCAGTTGTTTATTGGATGTTATTGCTACTAAAAATGCAAGGTCTTTAGCAAATGTAGATCCTGAGAAGATGAGGATTTCTAATGTGGCAACAAAAGAAATTCAGGAGTTTTTTGATGAGCGCTATAACGAGGGGAAGCTCCGCTGGTGTATTACCCTGTACCCAACTGATTCTGAGGCTCAGGAAGCTAATATGTCTATCTTTGAGTTTGAGGAGTTTGTCATGAGTGCTTGTCATCTTGATGAGGATGATCCAGTTGAATACTGGCGGCAGGTCGAGAAAAAACAGGAGAAAATAACAAAATTTCTTGAAAGCAAGAGAGAGATCAGTATAAAGGGGGAGGGGACAGACCTTAAAGTTAAAGTTAGTGGGCGAAAGTGGATAAATGCTTCAGGGACATGCAATTTTCCGGATGGTGAAGTTTTTACATCACCGATTGAAGATGGTGTGCAAGGCACCATTACATTTAATATGCCTCAGTATTACATGGGAAAAGAGGCTGAAGGCGTTTCCCTTGAGTTTAAAGATGGTAAGATATGCAAAGTTAGAGCGGATAAAGGGCAGGATTTTTTGGAGAGAATTCTAGAATCCGATGAAGGTGCAAAGAGGCCCGGAGAGTTTGCTTTTGGCACTAATTATGGGATTAAGAATTTGACGAGAAACATTTTATTCGATGAGAAGATAGGTGGAACGATCCATATTGCCCTCGGCCGTGGTTTTCCTGAGGCTGGAGGTGTCAATAAATCGGTAGTACACTGGGATATGATCTACGATATGAGGCAGAATGGTGAGATTTATGCTGACGGTGAGCTGATTTACAAAAAGGGTGAATTTTTAGTAGAATTATGAAGAAGCTTTTATTTATAATATTGACTCTATTCGTGGCCTGTGCGCCGAAAGAGCCGAAGATTGAGATTTTAGATTTCAGTATTCCAGATTCTATAGGGATTCATGATCCTGATGGCGATCCAACTAACAGTTGGCACGGCGGTCCTGACTCTGTAATTACCAATGATTCAATTCAAATTGACCTTAATGTAAAATACGAGGGTGCAACTGTTGGTTATCTGACTGAGATTCTATGGGTCTTGAAATCATTGGAAGGCGCAAATATAAAGACTTTTAGTGCTATAATTTATCCTCCTGTCCCCATGGAGGATGGGCAGCAGAGGAGGCTTAGTTTTTACATATACTTTGACAACTATTCTGCGTATGTGATAGATTCCATTTACGATGATACTCTAAATTATTATGGTATTGGGAAGGTTGATCTTTACATTACCGGAACGACCTATGAGCAGTTTATGGAAAGTGGTAAAATTAGCTTTAACTTGAGATTTGTCCCTTGATTGAGCTATGGTGGAGAATTATAATTATCCAAATGCATCGGGGCGTAGCGCAGGTTGGCTAGCGCACCAGCATGGGGGGCTGGGGGTCGGTGGTTCGAGTCCACTCGCCCCGATATATAAATTTTTCATTGTAATTCCAGTATATAATGAAGAAAGGACCCTTCCAAATCTAATTGATCTTATCTCGAGATTGGGCTTTTTGAAGAACGTTATCTTCATTGACGATGGTTCTCAGGATAGTACCAGAGAGATTCTCGAAGGGGCTGGTGTTTTATATCTTAGGAATAAAAAAAATGCTGGAAAGGGATTTTCGCAGAGAAGAGGTTTCGAAGAAGCGCTCAAGAGGGGTGCTGAGATTATAATTACTATGGATGGTGATTTTCAACATGACCCTTCGTTTGTCCCTATCTTTTTAAAGAAAATTGAGGAAGGATACGATATTATTATAGGGACGAGGTGGGCTGATCTAAGGAAGATGCCACAAGACCGTTTTCTTTCAAATAGATTGACAACTCTTGCTATTTCTCTTTTAACTTGCAGGAAGGTTGAAGATTCGCAAAGCGGATTTAGAGCTTATCGGAGAGAAGTGCTTGAAATGATCACCTTTGAGTCGAACAAGTTTGAAGCTGAATCGGAGATTCTAATTCGTGCTCTCTTAAAGGGGAAAAAGATTGGCTATGTTCCCATACCCGCATTGTATCACGAAAAACTCAAAAGTAAGATAAATAGAGTAACGGATACTATAAGGTTTTTAAAGATGTATTTTGAGATTCTATGGAAAAAAAGCTAATTCTTTTGTCAAATGATGATGGCTACACCAGTGAAGGTATAAGGGTGCTCAAGGAGTGCCTTTCAAACCTGGGTAGGGTTGTTATCTTTGCTCCACTTTCTGAAAGGAGTGCGTCGAGTCACTCTATAACTTTACGTAAGGAAATCGAAGTAAAAGAGGTAGAAAAGGATGTTTTTGCCGTAGATGGAACACCGGCAGATTGCGTTCTCATATCTATATATGGTGTACTTCAAAGGAAACCCGATCTTCTGGTCTCTGGTATAAACCTTGGGCACAACCTTGGCGAAGATGTGTTCTATTCTGGTACTGTTGCTGCTGCTAGAGAAGGTGCAATGTGTGGAATCCCTGCAATGGCTGTCTCCCTTTTTGCTGAACATGATGGTAGTAGAAAACACTTCTATACCGCTGGACATTATGCATATAAAATTGCACATTTTGTGTTGACTAAAAAACTCGATGGAGAGCTTCTTAACGTAAACGTTCCTAATGCACCTCTTGATGAGATCAAAGGCGTAAGGTTTTCAAGGCTTTCTACACGGCTGTACAAGGACCCCGTTTTGAAATTGAGGGAAGGGACTTATCTTATCGGCGGTGAACCTCTCTGGAACGTCTCTGAGGGCTCAGACCTTGAGGCTGTAAATGAGGGATTTGTGTCCATATCCCCCCTTTTGATTGATATTACGGATTATGAAAAGTTGCGAATATTACGCAAATCTGAGAAACAAATTGGTAGAATACCAACTGAAAGGTAGGGATATAACAAATAGTGATGTATTGAACGCCTTTCTTAAGGTTCCCAGGCACTTATTTGTGCCTGAAAATTTGGTTGATGAAGCTTATGGAGATTACCCATTACCCATAGGCTTCGGGCAAACCATCTCGCAACCTTATATGATTGCCTATATGGTGCAAGCTCTTGAGCCTGATAAATCACTTCGAGTATTGGAAATTGGTACCGGTTCAGGTTACACTACGGCGATTCTCGCTGAGATCTTTAAAGAGGTTTATACAATTGAACTGATACCTGAATTGTCACAGCGTGCAAGAGATCTGCTCGAGAAGCTCAATTACTCGAATGTAACCTTCAAAATAGGTGACGGAAGTGAAGGGCTTAAGGAATTTGCACCGTACGATAGAATTCTTGTGACAGCTTCGGCACCTGATCTACCACCTCCCTTGGAGGAACAAATTGCCGATGGTGGGATCGTTGTAATCCCAATTAATAAAGGATTTGGTGATATATTGTATAGATTTAGAAAAAAGGGGGATGAAATGAAGGGGGAACAGCTTACCTTTTGTAGTTTTGTTCCTTTAAAAGGTAAATATGGTTTTGGTGAGTATAGGTATGAATAAAGGGGAGGTAAAAGATGATTAACATTTTGTTTCTTGTAGTTCTGAGTGTGCCTCGGTATCTGGTGATAGATGTTAAAGGTACAGGGATGAAATACCTTGAAGATCAAGGTGTAAAGGTGATTGAACAGGTAGATAGTGTAACATATCTTGTGGAAGGTAATATTGAAGAGATGGATCATACGCCGTATGAGATTGCAATATTTAAGCCATATGTAAAGGCCGGCAAAGCCCATTTAAATAGAGGAAAATACTACATTCCGGATCTTTCTGAAATAGATTACTACTTTTCAATGGTTAGCCAGGACTCAATTTATGGAATATTGAATAGATTGCAGGAATTTGTCACCCGGTTTGCGTATACGGACTCTTGTAGAAGAGCAGAGCAATACCTTGTTAATAAACTTCAGGAATACTCAGATTCAGCTTATTTATGGCCATTTACCCATAATGGATATGTCATGAATAATGCTGTTGGTTTGCGGGATGGAGAGAAAGATGATTTCATCCTGATTACTTCACACCTGGATTCTTATTCCCAGGACCCATGGAACTATGCTCCAGGAGCCGATGATAATGCTTCAGGTACTGCAGTAGTTATCGAATGTGCTCGACTTCTCCAGGACATATCTGAGCCGATGATGTCCATCCAATTTGTGCCTTTTTCCGCGGAGGAGCTCGGTCTTATTGGGAGTGAAAATTATGCCGATTACGTGGTTGAAAACAATCTTCCCCTTATGGGGGTGTTAAATTTTGATATGGTTGGGTACAACCCCCAAGATGGCTTAGACTTTGATGTTAATATGGATTCACTGAGCTTATTTGGACAGATTGTGAAACATGTTATTGAGAATTATGTGCCGACTTCAAATAGATATACCTACTCACCTTTCTCGGGCTCTGATCATTATCCGTTTGCAATGCGGGGGTATCCATGGGCATTTTTTATAGAGTCCAACTATCAATATAACCCTAATTATCATAGGACTACGGATCTCGTCTCCACATTGGATGCTGCTCAGATGGTAAGTTCCGTTAAGGTAGCACTTGGTACTGCTCTTTATTTTGCATTGTTACCCCTTCCGCCGGAAAGTCTCGTGGTTGTTAATACTGGCAATGGTGAGGGAATAAAGGTAAGCTGGCCCTCGGTTAGTTACCCTGATTCCGTAAGCTATAGGATTTATCGTGGGACTTCGCCTAATACTCTTTCATTTCTTATGGAAACTTCGGACACTTTTTCCATTGTTTCTGGTCATGAACAGAACTTGACTTACTACTATATGGTACAAACACATTACAAGGGTAGAAGTGGGTTCGGGACCCCAGTGGAGTCGATCCTTGTGGATAATATTCCGAGTACGCCACAACTATTGTCTTTAGAGCCTTTGCGGAATGGAATAAAATTATACTGGAGGCCAAATTCGGAGCTCGATCTTTTAGGGTATCATGTATACCGCTCTGATAATGGATCTTTTGAAAGGATAACGCCTAACCCCGTCCTTGATACCTTTTTTGTTGACATGGGTGCCACGTCTCCAATTTGGTATTCTTATCGTATTACTGCCGTGGATGAGTCCTTGCAAGAGAGTTCTCCAAGCGATTCCCTCAGAGGAAGGCCTGTAACTTTGAGCGAAGGGATTCTTGTTATTGACGACTTCAGAGACGGCAATGGCACACCTATTTCTCCAAATGGATTCGCGCAGCGTGCATTTATTGATTCTGTTCTTCAAGAAACAGGTGTTGACACCTTTGAAGTTATTGATGTAAGCCAGGTTCCTACCGTTACACTCTCAGACATGGGTATTTACAGTATGGTGTGGGTCATGAGCGATGACGTGACAGAGTTTCTTGGTTCAAAATACAAAGATGCGGTGCCAAGTTATTTACATTTTGGTGGTAAGGTTCTATTCGAGGGGTATAAAAACTCAGTGAATCTTGGGATAGTAAATACTTATCCCGCTCGAGTTGGGCTAAATTATCTTGGACTACCAGTGGATTCAGTATTTTTAAATACGCGTACTGATTTCTCAGGTGCAACCTCCACAATAGGTGTTGAATTTATGCCCGATATGTCAAAACTTCTGCCGTCATGGAATGGTAACATCTCTAATGTAGAAGCTTATACCCTGAATGGAGGTCAGCCGCTCTTTTACTTTGATTCCAATTCGGATGATCCGGCTTTTGAGGGTCGAGTTTGTGGCTTTAAGGTGGGAGATAGTATCGTCTATCTTGGTTTTCCACTTTATTATATGAGGAAACAGGATGTGGTTGGTTTTATGACATGGCTCGCAGAAAGTGGGTTTTTAAAAATATCTGAGCCATTCGTATCTCGATCCTTTGATATTATTTTAACGGGTAATTACTTTACAGTACCCGGGATTGAAAGGGGTAAGATCAGCATATTTAGTATAGAAGGCCGACTTATTAAGAGCGGTGAATATTTTAAAAGTGGATTTTATGTTGCGGATTTGAAAAACGGTGTTTATGTGTTCGAGATAAGTGATGGCGATAAAACTTTAAAAACGGGAAAGATAATCAGAGTAAAGTGAAATGGAAAGAGCAGTAATTATCGTAAATCCTGAATCACGAAATTCCCGTAGATTTAAGGATAAGAGGACTGATGTACTGAAGATTCTGAGTGAGGTTTTTGACGTTTATATATGGGAAACTATAAAGGCAGGGGATGGAATGAGGTTAGCAGAACGGGCGCTGGAATTTGGTGCAGGGATAGTTATAAGCGCAGGTGGAGATGGTACGTTGAATGAGATAGTAAATAAATGTGCAGGGAAAGACGTTAAAGTTGGCATTCTCCCGCTGGGTGTGACGAATGTGTTCGCGATATCCCAAAAGATTCCGCGGAACTTGGTAAAAGCTGCTCAAATAATAGTAAAGGACCATGTTAAGCTGGTAGATCTTGGTCTTGTTAATGAGAAAAGGTATTTTCATATGATGCTGGGTGCTGGGATCGATGGGTTTACGATTAAAGAAATACCTCATGAGTTCAAAAAAGCTTTAGGGGCACCTGCTCATGTAGTGATAGCGGTTATGAAATATCCTGAATACTCTCCGGCACCTATCTATATAGAAATTGATGGACGGGACTATGGGATTGGATACGAAGTCGTAGTAGCTAATATACCTAACTATGGAGGGAAAATGAAGATGGCGCCGGCTGCTGTGCCCGATGATGGGCTCTTAGATGTGGTTATCTTTAGAGAGGCAGGTTTTATAAAAGATGTAAGTCATTGGCTCGGATTTTTAATGGGATTTCACCATAAGATGGGTACTATTGATATTCACAGAGGTAAGTCTTGTAGGCTCGTGGCACAAGGTGTTTACTACCACTTGGACTCGGAATTCGGGGGTGAGTTACCTGTTGAAATAACCTGTGTGAATAAAGCCCTGAGGCTCCTATCTCCCTGATCACAGGAATTTCCTGTAAACTCTGTAGACTTTATATAATCTACCTTTCATAAACTCGGTGGCTCTTATGATTAAGTAGTTATCTTCAAGGAGCCAAGAGACCTCACAATACGCAAATCTTTTTGTCTTTAAAGCGTCTTTCATCAGGTGATAGTATAAAAGTGAGTCTGCTCCTTTTCTCCTGTATCCTTTCTTTATTCCCAGGGCCATTAGGCGAAGTCCGTTAACCTTTTTTAACCCCGTTATGAATTTAATTATTCCGAACGGGAGCAGCCTTCCATTTAGATTTTTTAATATTTGGTTTATATCTGGGATTACAAGACCGAATGCAACTGGTTCATTACCATGTACAACTATTTTTGCAAGCTCCGGGATTACAATTTGTTTGAGACTATTTGCAAGGTTCTGTATCTCCTCAGGGTCAAAAGGAAGTGCACCCCAGTTCTGCTCCCATGCATCATTGTAAATTTCGAATACGGTCTTAACCTCTTGATTAAGTTTTTTAAGGTCTACATTTCTAACGCTGAAACCGTAGGACATCGCTTTTTCAGAGAGAGGCTTTAGCCTTGATTCCAGCTTGCCAACGAAGGCACGGAACTCTTCATCAAGTTTCATTAGATAGGCTAAAAGGTCCTTTGCCTTTAAAAATCCGTATGCTTCTATGAGGTCAATGTAGTAAGGTGGGTTATAGCTCATACCAACAACAGGTGGAGAGTCAAATCCTTTTGTCAAAAGTCCACATTCGTCGTCGTTGGTGTTGAAATTCATAGGCCCATATACCGTTTGTGCCCCTTTTGACTTTAGCCACCCCGTAGCATGATCAAATAACATAGTAGAGACTTCTATATCATTGATGCATTCGAAAAATCCAAAGAATCCTGCATTTTCATCGTGTAGTTCATTGTATTTTGAATCGATATGTGCATCAATTCTGCCCACAGGTACATTATCCTTGTATGCAATGAAGTATTTTGCTTCCTGGTGTCGGAATATCGGGTTTAACTTTGGGCTTAAACGCTTGATATCTTCATTAATTAGGGGAGGGACCCAGTTAGGGTCTTCTCTGTATATTTTCCATTCTACAAGAATAAACTGCCTTAGAGCCCTATGATCTAAAGGGTTAATTTCTCTTATTTCTACTGCCATTTTATATCCCCCTGTCTATTAAAACTTCATAAAGTTCTTTCCAATCTTTGCACTCAACGCCGAAATGTACAACGTCAAGACCCATTCTTCTTGCTCCTTCGACATCATTGATAAGTGAATCTCCAATAAAAATTACTTCGTCAGGTTTTACATTTAATCTTTTTAAAGCTTCTTTAAATATTTCTGGGTTTGGTTTACCAAAGCCCATTTCCTCTGATGTTACAATGACATCGAAGATCCCTAAGATACCAAGGCGTCTTAGAACGGGTTCAATTATTTCGTTATCGATGTTGGAAATAATAGCAAGCCGGAACCCCATCGACTTAAACTTAATCAGTGAATCTACTGCATAAGGAAATGGCTCGGTGTACCTTTCATGGAAGTCCAGATATAGCTCTCGAAAAGTCTTTAAGTGATGATCTCTGGCTTGAATTTCTTTGGTTTCCAGAAATTTTTTTACTGCCTTTGTATATTGTGTGGAAAGGTTCTCCCATCTTTCATGGCTTGTTTTAAGAATTTCATTGATTTCATTTCTTAGAAACAAAAACATTTCTTCTGTGGATACTGGGATGCTGAACATTTCAATAAATTTCTCATAAAACTTCTTGTGCAAAACTTCATCTGATTCATCGGTGACAATTGTACCACCGTAATCAAAGACCAGGATCTTCTTCATGTTTTTCTTCCTTATATTTGTTTTTACACTTGGGGCATACCAGGTAGACGGTTTTTCCTATTTTCTTCTCTACCATAATTGGGTAATTGCATTTATTACATGGGATCGCTACGGGCATAGATGAGGATACAAACTTACATTGAGGGTAATTTGAGCATGCATAAAATACTTTATTATTTTTTGAGTTTTTTCTTTCAATGATTTCTCCCCCACACTCGGGGCATTTGACGCCAATAGAGTAGGGCATTGTTCCCTTGCATAATGGATAGTCTGAGCATCTAAAGTATCTTCCCTTTTTCCCTAAAACGAGCATCATGGGTTTTCCACACAGAGCACACTTTTTATCTTCAAATACAATAGCATCCGCTGGCCTTGTGTATTTACAATCGGGAAATCTCGAGCAGGCGTAGAATTTTCCGTATTTACTCCATTTTAAGAGTAAAGGGGCGCCACATACAGGACAAATCTCTTCAGTTTTTTCTAAGTTTTGTTTAATTTCGGTAATACTGCCTTTGAATATCTCGAGGTCTTTCTCAAATTCCCTGTAAAATTCTCTTAAAACCTCTATGGAAGTTTTCCTTCCATTTTCTATCTCGTCAAGGGATGTTTCCATCTTTGCAGTGAACTTTACTTCGAAGATGTCTTTAAATCTTGGGATGAGGATATCGCTTACTTGCATACCCAATTCTGTTGGTAAAAGATACCCTTTTTCTTTTGTAATGTATCTCCTTTCATAAAGAGTTTCGAGAGTAGGGGCGTAAGTAGAAGGTCTCCCAATACCCAAATGTTCCATAGTTCGAATAAGTGAAGCCTCGGTATACCTTGGAGGTGGTTCCGTCTCTTTTGCTTCGTAAGTTGCATCAATTATCTTTAAAGTTTCTCCTTCTTTTAATTCGGGAATATCTTCATATTGAGGAACTTCTCCTATGATTTTGTAAAACCCATCAAAGAGCAATTTTTTACCCCTTGCCACGAAATTATAGTTTGAAACATGTAGTGTTGCCTCTTTGGCTTCTTCTTCGGCGTAATTCCCCTGAGAACCCATCGCTCTTTTCCAAATAAGCTCGTAGAGACGGAGATGATCGCGTTCGAGTTTGTCTGTAAGAGTCTCAGGCGAAACTTCGGGCTTTGTAGGTCTTATGGCTTCATGGGCACCTTGAACGAGCCGCCCGCCTTTTTCGTGATTAATAGGAGTGTGTGGGATATACTGACTTCCGTAAAGATTCTTAATTTGATTGCGAAGTGCAGATATTGCCTTTTCCGAAAGCCTTAAGGAGTCTGTCCTCATGTAAGTGATGAGCCCTGTGTTTTTACCATCAATTTGGACACCTTCATACAGTTTTTGAGCTATAGTCATAGTTTTACCTGGACTGAACCTGTATCTCTTTGATGCCTCCTGTTGCAGAGTAGAAGTTTTTAGTGGGGGGTAAGGTTTTATTTTTAGCATTTTCTTATTGAAACTCGTTACCAGTGCATCCTGGTTTTTGAGTTCTGTAAGAATATTTTCCACTTCCTTTTTTTTCGTCAACGGTTTATCGCTTTTTAATGTAGCCCAGAACTTTACACTATCGCTGGCAACAAGAATTTTAACGACGAAAAATTTTTCTTTTTTGAATCCAAGCCTTTCCTTTTCTCTCTCGCATACTAATCTCAACGCCACAGTTTGCACTCTTCCGGCTGAAAGCCCTCTTTGAACAGTCTTCCACAAAAGCGGGCTTACCATATACCCAACCAGCCTGTCCAGGATCCGCCTTGCTTTCTGTGCTTCAACTTTATTCTTGTCAATATCTCCAGAGTTTGTGATAGCGTTTTCAACTTCTTCTTTAGTGATTTCGTAGAAGAGCGCTCTCTTTATCGGTTTGTTTTTACTCTTTTTTTCTATCTCTTCCTTTATGTGTTGTGCGATAGCTTCTCCTTCCCTATCTGGGTCACTTCCCAAATAAATCTCACTGGAATTCAATGATTTTTCTTGAATCTCCTTTACAACCTCCCTTTTCCCAGGGAGTATAACAATCTCCGGCTTGAAGTCGTTCTTTATGTCAACACCAAGCCTACCTTCTGGGAGATCCTTAATGTGCCCTTTTGAGGCGATTACATCAAATTCATGACCAAGATAGAATTTTATTGTCCTTGCTTTCGTTGGGGATTCTACGATTAGAAGTTTCTTTGGTGGTCCTTTGGCTCTGTCATCATCGTGAATGACCTTCTTCTTTGTCTGTATATTAGTCTTTGTCTTTTTTGTTTTGCTTTTTCTTATCCTCTTTCTTTGCATGGAATAAATTTTATATTACCAAGGGTGTTTTGAAAACTATTTTGTGAATTTCATTATGAGGGAGAAATCGGTTCCGGAAATTTTCAATTGAGAGATATTTTTTCCTTTGTAAACTAAAGCTATCTGTGCCTTCTCTGAAGTTATCAAATAAGGTAGAGAATTTCGGATTTCGATGAGGAACGGAGTGCCTTCGAAATTCCCTATAATATTATTCCCCTCGGTTCTATACTCAAAAGGAAGATCCCCGTGGTTTTCAATGAAATCACATACAGGGAAAGTATCTTCATTAACGGTAAAGATGTAAGGCTTCAGGGGATTTTGCAGGATTAGGTGCCAGTTATTATCATTTTTGGAGAGCACAAAGCTACCTCTTACCTCAAAGTTTTGTGAGGAGTATAAAAATTCTCCCCTTGTCGTAGCCGAAGAAAGATTAAAATAGATATCCCTTAGGTTTTGTCTTACCTTTTCGATGTTTATTTCTTCAACGCCCTTATATTTTCGAGGAGCACATGCAATGCACAAAATGAATATGGATAAGAAAAATAGAGTTAACTTTTTTAGCACTTTGTAATACTAAAATAGGGTCGGAGAACATTCAAAGGATTTATTGATAAAAGGTCTCGTTTAGTGGTGCCTTGAAGCGATGCGATTACCTCTTTGGAGGAGAATCTGATTAATTTCTTTTGCAATTCTTTACAAAACGCAATTTTTGTTATAAAATTCTCAAAGGAGGTGAAAATGAAGAAAATTTTAGTATTTGCGTTGTGTGTATCAACTGTAAGCGCAGGAGGCCTTTCCTACTGGGGACTTGATGAGATTATAGATTTTCAGTATCAAGGGCGAGATACGATCAAAACACCTTACTTAGACTGGGGAGACACTGCGGTTACTAATATTTCGATTATTGATGTTGTTCCTTATCAGTCATTTGTTAACTACTCGAGGTCCTCGTCGATATTTCCTGTGAGTGAAACCCTCCTTTATTTTCAGGAGGATACGTCCTCGCCTTCCCAGACACAAATTTTAGGCCCCATATTCCCGGTCTTTGGTAACAATCTCCCTATCATTACGGGCATAATTATTCCCGATACTATGAATCTGATTCCAGGATATGAGTGGATGCCCGGCGGTCTCGGGAATGTATTTATTTTAGACATTGATAGAGATTTACTAATGGATACAGTGACCATAGTGGATGCTTATGGAAGAGTTATTGGTATCGAAGAGGTCCAATCACCCGGTGGTGTATATGTACAAGCATGGCATATACTTTTAGAATATGAAGGAATAGGTGAATTTGGGAATGGATACACTGACCTTACACATAAAGCCGAGCTCCATAGATGGTGGACTCCAAAAAGCTTGGGACAAAACCTCAATTTTTATGGGCTCGTTAAAGAGGAATTTTCCTTTGCAGATTCTTCACCTGATTTTCATATACTCGCGAATCACAGTACGGGAAGGGGCACCTCTTTATTATGGACTATTGTTGTCAATATAGATGAGGATCTTCCGGAAAGGCCTTATAAGGATTTTGACGAACTTATCATAGCGAGAGAGGGATATGTATTAGATGAAAATTATGACATATACGACGTTACGGGTAAAAGGTGTAAGCTTAGTGGTCGTGGCGTCTATTTCCTGAAGGCTAAAAGTGGGGTCGGCTTAAAGAAAGTTATCCTGATTGAATAGCTTTTTCGAACAGGTCTAAAGAGTATTTTTCTAACAAGAAACTGCTATATGTTTGAAGTGGTTTAATTGATTGAAGTGTTGTTTTTACTTCTTTAATTGTGGTAAAACCATGCTTAAGATCACTTAACATCTTGTAGAATTTGCAAAGTGCGATAAGGTCCTCCCTTTTTACGCTTTTTGCTATTTCTAAGAGTTCAGGATATATTTCTTGACATTCATTCCCCCGCAACGTCTCAATTTTATATAAAAGTGATAACGCCCTGAATCTCAAAATGGGTAGTTTCTCCTCTTTGGAGTATTTTAGAGGTTTTCTAATGTTTTCTAAGGCTTTCTCAAGGTTACCTGAAAGGAAATGCGCTAAAGCGAGGGAGTAAAGGTTCAGGTTTTCGGAAAAAGCATCCCTTTCTTTCTTAGACATTTCAATAACCTGGGTAAAATAAGTAATTGCTTCCGCAAATTTTCTCTTATAAAGGAATACCGTAGCATAATTGTGAAGTATCGTTGTATATATAGCCTTATGTATTTTTTGAGGGTCCATAACATTTAACGCTTTACGGAAGAGAGTTTCTGATTTTCCAATTTCTCCAAGGGCCAGATAAATTATACCTTTATACGCATTAGATTTGGCAATTTCCTCGAGATCGCCAGTTTTCCGTGCATACCAGAGGGCATCTTCGAGTTTCCCTAAAGCTGCGTCGTATTCTCCCTTTGAGTAAAGGAGATATGCATATTCGTTCAAAACGAGAGGAAGTGACGAGTACTCTCTAAGAAAAGTATACGTGTTAATCGAGGTTTTAAACCACTTTTCAGCTTCTTCGAGATCGCCAAGCATAAACTTATCTACAGCTATACTGAACTCGAGATTTGCTCTGTCACTAAGTGATAAAATTTTTCTTTTATAAAGGCTTTCACACAATTTGAGGGACTTTGAATATTCACCGACATTTTCTAGTGCCGTCTGATAAAGATTCATAAATCTAAGTTTTTCCTGCTCGTTTAGTATATCCAGATTTTTTTCAATTTTTTTAAGGATGCGAATTCCTTTTCTAAACTCCCCACTGTCCAGTAAGGTCTCTGAAAGGATGATATATAATTTTGTCTCTTGAGCCCTGTCTTTGTTGACACTGGTAAGACCTTTATACAGTATCTCTATGGATTTTCTGCGTTGGTCCTTCACTCTATAATAAAGAGACAGGAGTTCATAATATTCAACCTGTTTTTTGTTAAGATGATCAATTATTGATGTTGCTTCATCATGAAATCCGAGGTAAATTAATGCGCGCGCATTGTGGTATAGCACTTCATCTGGGACATTCTTATTTAGAGCTTTGAAACTCTCAATAATAAAATCTGTTGCAATTTTTATGTCGCTTATGCTACCTGTAGCACAAATATAACCTAAAAATTCTTTCCAGTTCTTTGTAATTTCTTCTAATTCCAGAGCCTTGAAGGCATGGTAGAGGGCATTAAGAGTCCTTGATTTTCTCATGCTTTTGTAAATTTCAGAGTGGATTTGGCTCCTTTCATCCTTTGGTAACATGTTGTAAATAGTGTCCTGGAGCAGTTGGGTTTTAAAGGAGAGATTTTCTCCCTCTTTCACAATATATCCAAGCTCTATGAGTTCTTTAATCTCATCAATCTTTATGCCTATAAGCTCTAGCGAGCTTATCTCAAAAGATGGACCGAGGACTGCCAACATTTTAAGCTTTTCTCGAAGATTTTCTTCAAGGTTTTCAACTTCCGCTGCAATGATAGCTTCGATCTTATCTGTAATTATTTCCCCTCTGGTTTTGATGATTTCATCTATAAATAATGGGTTCCCCTTGGTCTTCATGAAGATTTCTTCTTCAACACTTACAGGAAGGTTCACACCTGCTTTGGTTAAAAACTCCCTATATTCATCATAGGTATAAGGTGTTATCTTGATAGTCTTAAATTTTATATTCCCAAGCCGCCTTACTGCAATTTTCTTGTCCCTCGTAGAGATTATAAAACATGCTGGGATCTCAATCTTCTCTATAAGGAATTTTATAAGTTCAAATGAAAGGGAATCTGCCCATTGCATATCATCAAAGATTAGAATTGCCGGGCCGCCTTTTTCAATATCACTCACAAATCTAAGCCATTTTTCGGTGTAAGGTTGTTCTCGAGGTTCGTATTTTTTTCTTTCTTCCTTTCTTAGTATGTTCAAACTTCCACCAAAAGGCATAGCTCTGAAGTAAAGGATATGGTAGCTGGTTCTAAACATTAAAAAGATTTCATGTAAAACCCTCGTCTTACCGACGCCTGCTTCACCTTCTAAAATGAGGAGTTTTGTACCCCTATTTGAGTTAATCTCTTGTTCGAGTTTTTGGATGATATTTTTTCTTCCAACAAATGGGAATTTGTACCTCACTATACGTCCTTCTGAGAATCCCTTCACCCGGTACACATGAATTTTGCTGCTTTTCCCCTTAAATTTAATGCCACCAAGTGCCTCAAATTCAAAGGCGTTTTCAGCAAGGTTTCTTGTTGTTTCGCTTGTTAGAATTTCGTTAAAACCTGCGTGAGATTCGATGCGTTGTGCCAAGTTTACAGTGTCTCCCAACACAGTGTAATCTAATGTCTTATCAACTCCAATACCTGTAATTAAAATTTCTCCTGAATGAATGCCAATGTGCGCACCAATCTTAACGGGGAGGGATCCAGACTTTAGGAATTTTATGATTTCTAAGGCAGCCATTATGGCTTTTTCTGCGTGATTTTCGTACTGCCCTTTCGCTCCAAAGAGACATAGAGCAGCGTCTCCTATATATTTATCAATAAATCCATTATATTTTGTAACTATTTCTTCTACATTCGAGAAAAATTGATTCAGAATTTCTGCAACTTCCTCACTGTCCCTTCTTTCTGAGAGGGATGTAAATCCAGCTACATCAACAAACATAACTGTCACTCTTTTCCTTTCTCGTCTTTTTCCAGTGCCAAGTTTGTAACCACAACGGCCACAATACTGAAACCCCTCTGGGTTTTCAAATCCACACTTTGGGCATCTCATGATTGAATTTTAACTTGTTAGTAAAGCTTAATCAATTCATCGATTTCACTTTTTGCTAAATTTTTTATAACCATCTGTTATTCAAGAAAGCCCACGTCTCTCAAGAAAACAGCCTGTTTTCATGTTAAGAACAAATCTAAATATTAAAACCTGCAATTGCTGTAAAGAATTGAATGTTTATTCCTTTGCCTTATTTTCTAAAGAGAACTTTTAATTGAAAGGATATTTTTAACATTACGTCCTAAGACACGCATGGTATTTTTAAAATGCAAGCTTCGGATATTTGAATATTCGCAATTAACTTACTATAATTCTACATGTGGCGACGTAGCCAAGTGGCCTAAGGCGGCGGTTTGCAAAACCGCTATTCCCCGGTTCGAGTCCGGGCGTCGCCTTCGCCGGGGTGGCGGAAAGGCAGACGCAGGGGACTTAAAATCCCCTGGGACAAAATCCCATGCGGGTTCAAGTCCCGCCCCCGGCAAAACATAGAGACAAATAGGTAAAATATGCTACTTCAAAGAACAACAAAAAATGTTTTTCTGGCTATAGCTTTAGGTCTTATTTTTGGGAGTATCGTAGGGAAACTACTTTCTTATGTATTTCCTGATAGTCCTGCGAAAACTGTAGTCTTTAACGAAGTAAGAATTGGTATCCCTCAAATACACCTTGATCTTTTGATTTTTGAACTTTCCTTTTCTTTTGCCTTTTCGTTAAATATTTTTTCAGTGATTTTTGCTTTGTTTGTAATATATCTTTTAATTAAGTTTTGATGCCTTTTTCTTTTTTTAGTTTGTCTATACTATCCCCAATTCTTGTCGCAGCCTCTAAAAGATTTTCAAGTGAGTTAGCGAAGGAAATTCTGATGTGTCCTCTCCCATATGTACCGAAGGCTTCACCAGGCAAGAGTGCAATTTTATAGTTATTTAGAACATATTCGGCGTATTCTCGCGATTCTATATTTATCTGAAGCTCTGGAAAGAAATAAAACGCTGCAGCAGGCTTAAATACTTTTAGGCCGTCGATCTGGCTTAAAATAGCATATACTTTGTCTCTTCGCTCTTCAAAGGCTTTGACCATTGATGAAATGAACATTTCTCCTTGAGAAAGGGCTGTAACGCCTGCATGCTGAATAAATTCTGGTACACAAGAAAATGAGTTCTGGATCAGCTTTACTACAGCCCCTACGAGTTCTACGGGGAGAATGCCGTATCCAAGCCTGAATCCCGTCATTGCGTATGTTTTTGAAAAGGCGTCTATCAGGATGATATTGCTTCGATCTTCTGTTAAATTTGTAATACTAAGATGTTTTTGACCATCAAAGTATATTCTGGAGTACACCTCATCGGAGATAATAAGCATATTGTTTTCTTTGGCAATTGCCAGGATCTCCTTTAACTCTTCCTTTGAGTGTACCATTCCAGTCGGGTTTGATGGTGAGTTTATTATGATACAAGTAGTTTTATTGTCAACTCTTGCCCTTAAATCATCTAAATCTATTTCAAAATTTTTGTCCTTTTTAAGTTTATATGGAACAGGTACGGCACCTACAAAGTTTATTAAGCTTTTATATGATAAGTATCCCGGGTCTGGATATAGTACTTTTTCACCTGGATTTACTGCTGAGAGGAGTGTGAAGAGTATCATAGGTTTTGCACCAGGTGTAATTACTACCTGTTCAGGTGTGATATCAATATGGCGAAACCGTTTTTCGTACTTTACTATTTCTCTCCGTAATTCCGGGATTCCTTGGGCCGCTGTATAGTGAGTCTCACCTCTTTTCAGAGATTCGATTAAAGAGTTAATGGATTCTTCAGGTGGTGTGAAATCAGGTTCACCTATCTCAAGATGGAAAATCTTTTCACCACTTCTTTCCAACTCTTTTGCTTTTCCAAGGACGGAGAATGAAGCCGATTCTTCAATTCTATCAATGATCTCTGCAGTTAGGATTTTGTTAGATTTTATCATTTTTTCACTCCTCTATTATTTCTACATTTGCTCTTGGCACAATAGCTTTTACTCCATCGTCAAACTCGATTTCCAGAACCCTGACCTTAGCCTCGGTCTCGATAATTTTTAGTTCGGGTGGTAAATCAGTTACCTTTCCAATTCTCCCGAAATAAGGTTCCCTGATAACTCTAACCATAGTTCCAGCTATAAGTCCCTGATTCAAATCGCCTTCACTTTCTTCTGCTACATTTGATGGTTTCTCTTTTAATGAAACAATTACCTCTGGTCTTATCACACCGGCTCTAATCTGGGTTGCTCCATTCATTGACGCCTTTTTACCATTTAGTTCATTGAAAAGCTCAAAGGTCCTCTTTGCCATTGGAATCTTCCCAAATCCTTCGGTAACCATAAGGGTGATACCTTTCTGTTCATTACCAGTTATTGCTACGCCAATGTCGTAACCGAGGAAATCTTTCAGGTTTTTATCATCAATAGCTCCTACGACGATTCCGTGCACTTTACATTTTACCGCCTCTCTAAGAGCATCAGAGGTTACATAACTACCTCCTATAACAATTTTCCCGTTCATTTCAGGTTTTATCATTTCTTTAGTGAGTTCTTGCTCTGGTGAGTCCGCTACAACAAGTATTTCCCCAATGGTCTCTCCTCCAATTCCGAATATTCCCTGAACGAAGCTTGCTGCTGTTTCCACAACAACTCCTTCATTGAGTATCACTTCAACTACAACTCCGTCAATGTATGCGTTGACAGTAATTGGAATTGCAGGTTCGCGGATAATCACTTGGCCTGTAATGTCTGAAATGCTTTCAATAATTCCGTCAACGGGTGAAGTTACGCTATTTTTAAAGAGCCCAAAGAAACTTTTAGATTCGGCAATTGGCTCGCCCTTTCTCACAGATTCATTTACGTTTTTTAACATTACACTTTTAACCTCTTGAGGCGGGATGGACAGAAGGCCAGCCACATTGACTGGTTGTACATTTCCCGGGAGCTCAGTACGGGCAACAACGGTTTCCGCAGTAACACGGTCACCTTCTTTCACAACTACCTCTCCTGGCAATGGTAAACGTCTTTCTTTTCTAAGATCTGTTCGCCTCGTAACTTTCAAACCCGGTGTATATGCATGTGCCATTTTTACCTCCTAAAAGATCTTTTGATAAGTTTCTCTTGCCCACTGATTTGTGGAATCAATTCTTAGTATCTCTCTAACAACATTACGGGCTTTTTCAATCTCACCTCTTTCTAAGTAAATTTGTGCAAGACCAATATGGGCATCTATATCCTGTGGATTTAATTGGACTGCCACCTCGAAGTTAGAAACGGCTTCATTGATCATTCCCATTTTTTTTAGAGCAGTTGCTTTTAATAAATAGAATGTGCTGATCTGAACGATTTCATTGACTTCATCGGCTATTTCCACTGTTTTCTCGTAGTCTCCAACCTTTAGGGATAGATCTGCAATTTTGTAGTAAATATACGGCATTTCTCTGGTAAGGGCATATTGATCTAGTTTCACTTGTTTGAGAAATTGTCTTGCAAAATCCCATTCGTCCCTTGCTTCCTTGTACATTTCTTTAGATTCGTAATAAAGTGCAGTCCTAAAGGTGATACTTGCATAGTGTCTCAGCATTCGCTCCTGGTTATCATCCTTGTAAACTTTTGGATTAAAAACACCTCTATACCTAAAAGTTTCTGTAGGAGGGAGTTTTTCACTATACAGGTCTATATATTCGCTGAAATGCATATGGTCCCTTAAAAGATAAACTGTTCTCTCGATATCTATACCCTCCTTGATTTCAGGGAGCGTTTCCTGGGGGGTACTCATAACCCTCATAGCCATTCCTTCCAGTTTTAAGTATCTGTTCCAACCTTCGAAATGTTCCGCTGCAACAGTCATAGCAAAGAAAACGGGAATATTGAATGTGTCTGCCTTTTCTATGACTTCTTTTGCGAATTCTTCTTTGCTGGCAAGGTATATCCGAGGGATTTTGATGTCTATGTTTTCAAACCCGTATCCTCTGAAAGCTCTGGCAGGATTGAAAGTAACATAATCTGTTGTTTTGTATCCTGCTGATGTAGCAATCAAGTCTCTGATCATGAGATCGACAAGATACATTGGTCTACCTTCAAGTGTAACAAAAATTGGCGGGAGCTTCTTTATAATTGAATCAGGAAAACTTATAGGTGCACCTTGTTGTTTTATCTGTTCTATATGCCAATTTGTGTTCAGTAGGCTCATATTGGCTATTATTACATTGTCACCATAACCGAGTATTGTCTGGTCCGCCCAGAGAGGAAATGTGTCGTTATCACCATTAGTAAAGAGCACACACTTTTCTTGGGATCCTGGTGAGATTAACAAGTTGTATGCATAATCTTCAGCAAGGTAGTTCCCATGCCGATCGAGGATAGGGTAGTAATAGTACATCTGCCCAAGAATGGCACCCGAGGTCACGATAACTCCTAATGCAGAAGGTAAGAAAACTCTCTTTTTTAGATTTTCATAGAGTAACCTAAGAATCTCAAATAAGCCAAATCCGGCATAGAGGGCGAAGAAAATGTATGCCCCTGAGTAGAAATAGTCCCTATCACGGACTTCCGTCGGGTTCAGCGGGTTTACAGGTTGTGAAGGAGAGTCTTTAAGATTTAAATAGAAGAGGAATCCAAGGCTTAATATGAGAAACGTAAACCCCACAAGACACAAAGTTTTTCGGTCAGAAGAGATATGCGAAATGATGCCAAAGATGCCAAGTATCGTGATTGGAATAAGCAGGTGCTGGTATTGCCAACTAAAGTAGACCCAGAAATTTTTTAATTGATCTATGAACGGGATTTTTCTTGGCAACATGTTCATTGGACCATACTGCTTTCTTGTGAGCACGTCCATAAAGGCTTTGAATGTTGACGGATCTGCTTCGTTTATGTATGGGCTATGAATCGCACGTAATACCATGGTAATTTCCAGGAAGAAACCAAGGAACATCACCAAGATAGCAAGCCCCTTCCAATCTTTGTAAATTTTGGTCTGGAGATAAAAGAGTACGCCGATCATCACTCCGCTACCGACTGTCAAGTACGGACTTTTTGTAATAAGACCAATTATGAGTAAAATTACAAGGAGAATCCATAAAATTTCGTATGGCGTATCCGATCCCTTTATTTTACTGAAGGTGGTGCTAAATAGATAGTAAGCTACAAGTGCGGATCCAATAATGAGCATTCCGAATCCCATACCAGTGGGTTCATAGGCTAATTGAAGCGAAGCAAGTAAAAACAATGAGATTCCAAGGAGTCCAAGGGTGTTTTTATCCCAGTACAACTCCTTTTTTACGACGAATGTGAATAATAGAAGTGCGGGGAAGAAAGCGAAAGAGGTAAGATGAAAGCCTATGCTAAGGGTAAGAATATATGCAGAAAAAATCAGGTACCTTGTAGATGCCGGATCATCCTTCTCCCGGTACCATTTAAGAGCTAGCCAGACTAGCATGACTATGATGAAATTTGCAGGTGTGTAAGTTTCAGCCTCTATAGAGTTTTCCCAGTTTACTTTAGCAAGCATTGACATAAATCCCGCAAATATACCTCCTATGTGTGCAAAGATCGGTGGTGTATCTTTGAAAAGGATCCTTAAAAGATCATAGAGGATTAGATAAACGAAGCCGCAAGTCAACGCGCCAGATACCATAGCAATCAATGTGATCTTCAAAACAGTGTTTACTGGGTAGCTTGCGGGGTGAATTATTTTGTAAAGGGCATCGAGAGGCAAGGGCAAAATGGTCATAAATCTTCCAAGTAGAACGTAAAGGGGTGTTCCGGGTGGGTGAGGCACTCCGAAGATAGCTGAACAGGCAAGAAATTCACCTACATCCCAAAAGACAATAGTTGGAGAAGTGGTAATAAAAAAGATGAACCATACGGCAATTGTAATTGCTGCAAATACAAACCACTTCACCTTGTCGTCTTTAGCCATTCCGACCTCCAAGTTATTTAAAATTATAGTTTTAATCGTGTATCCAGTCAATTAATAAAGTTGCAGTTGATAAATCATGCTTAGGTTGTTATAATTCTTTCATGTTTGAAAAAGAACTTTATAAGATGGCCTTTGGAGCTAATCCTCTACCAATTGTTTTGACCGATTTTCAAGGTAACATTCTTGATGCTTCAATAGGATTTGCAGTTTTGTTTGAGGTCCAAAGGGACGATCTGATGGGTGTTAATTTGAAAGATGTCATTAAAATAGAGATAGTTGACGATCTCGATATGGAAGTTAGCGTAAACGGCGAGTTTTACAGGGTTCGCACTCAGAAGTATGACATCGAAGGATTTGAATTTTATATATTCTCTTTTGATAAAATTGAGCAGTTACTGGAAAGCCCTACATCTTCCATTCTTGTTCATATGAGAGACTTGTTTGAGATTTCTATAAAAGTTTCAACGTTTCCAGAGTTTATTGCTTCAACCTTTCCGGTGTTACAGGAGATATTTGATTCGTCATGTGTAATGTTGTTGAAAAGGCAGAGGAGTAATATGAGCCGTTTTTATATTGTATACGGTACTTGTGACACCTATAAAGAGCTGCGGGATGAGGTTCAGATTATTGTCGAATCCGAGTCTATTTTAAATGTGGGGATGCCGATAGTTTCTAATAGGAATGGTGAACAATGGGGCAGTCTTAGCGATTTTCTGAAAATTTCGGGATTTAATTCTGTGTGGGCTGTGCCCTTTGGTGTGGAAGAGGATTTTGTAGATTCAATTGGCATATTGTTGTTTAACGATGTGAAGGAACCTGGAACCGATGAGTACAATCTTCTGGTTTTCCTCTCCTATTATTATTCCTTGGTTCTGCAGAAAACAGAATTCAAAAAAGAGTTCGAAGCACTTTCGTATAAAGATCTCGTAAGTCAGACTTATAGTGAGGCCTTGACGAAAGAACTTGTTGCGTTGGAATGTGAACAGGCAAAAAGATACGATTTTAATTTCTCCGTAATGATGATAAGGATAGAAAATTATGACAAGCTATCTAATATCTATGGGAACTATTCTATTGAAACTTCAATGCAGAAGATTGCAAAGGCGTTGCAATTAAATCTCAGGAAATCCGATATAGTGGGGAGGCTTTCAAAAAATTCCTTCCTGATACTTCTCCCATTTACAAATTCTTCTGGTGTAGAGGTTGTGTATTCAAGGGCATTAGGTGTTTTGAAAGATAATGTCTTTCCTCCCTGTAAAAACATAAAATTTTCTACTGCAATTACAAGTTATATACAGGGAGATGAAGGAGTGCAGGGGATATTGGATAGATTGACCGGTCTTCTTGAACCACTAATTTAATTACCCGTTTGTCATTCCCAGCTCTGTCACTTATAATACCTTTATGAACTACAATCAGCTAAATTTCCTTATGCACAAGAATAGCCTTGACTGGATTGTGGTGGAAGATAGTGGATCTGCCACATCCCTTTTCTATCTTACAAAGGGAGCACATATAGGTTCCGGTATTTTTCTCATGCCATGTGGTGGAAAGCCCATTCTTGTCTATATTGATATGGAGCGCGATAATGTCAGGCATCTTACAGATTACGAAAAGGTACCATATTCGTCATTAAATCTTGTGGATCTTAATTCGATAGAAGATCCTGTTGAAAGGGGTTTTGCTTACTATAAGAAGATCTTTGATCATTTTGGGGTTCGAGGTAGAGTCTACTTTTCTGGCGGAAAAGTTAACAATACGTCCATTAAAGTATTTGAAAAGATTACTCGTGATATTCGAGAAATTGAATTTCCGCAAATAAAAAATGATATAATTTATCTCGCCAGGAGAAACAAGACTACTGAAGAGTTAGGAAAGATCAGGTCCGTTGCTGATAGGACGCAAGACGCTTTCATGGCCCTTATAGAGCACATGAAAGGTCTTAAAAGATCCGGCGGAGTTTTGGTCGAGAATGGGGCGCCTTTTACTATTGGTATGACAAAGTTTTTTTTAAGGATGCAGCTTATTGATAGGGGACTTCTGGATTCTGATGGCATGATTGTAGCCCAGGGTGCAGATGGAGGAGTTCCACATAATCGTGGAAATGATGCTGAACCTGTGCGTGAAGGTATTCCGATAGTATTTGATATATATCCTAACGAGTATGGTGGCGGGTTCTTCTTCGATATGACCCGAACTTACAGTTTTGGAGTACCTTCAAAGGATGTAATAAATGCCTATGAGCAGGTTCGTTTTATTCAAGAGAAGGCTGCTCAGGAAGCGAAAGAAGGTAAAGCATGTAAGGAATTGGAAGAGATAACCCTTGAATTTTTTGAGAAAAATGGGCACGCCACTTTACGAACCAATCCTAAAACCCAGGAGGGATATGTACACAGTCTTGGACACGGCGTGGGGCTTGATGTTCACGAGCTACCAGTGATAAACATGAATTCTGAGTATCACTTGGAAAGGGGAGATGTATTTACCATTGAGCCTGGCCTCTATTATCCTGCGAAGGGTTTTGGAATTAGGATTGAGGATTCCCTTTATATTGATCAAAATGGGAATACCGTAAACTTAACGCACGTGCCAAAAGATCTCATTTTATAGAAGGAGGGCAGAATGTCAATACGCGATCTGGTGGCACATGAGTTGAGGCCTTATAAAGTTCAATATATACAAAACCCAACCCAAGGTGAGTTGAGGGATCTTGCGTTAAAAAATATTCCCACTTGTGTCGTATCTTCTTACGGGAACATAAATAGAATTACCCTAAGGAAAGCAAGGATGGAGAAGTTTACTTATATTGTTGCCCCCCGAGGTAAAGAGGGTAATTATTCTTCAAAAATTATAACGCCCGAAGATGCTGAGAAGTACCTGCAGATTCAAAAAGAATTTATAGAAAACAAAGGGACTCTTATCGAAATCCAAGGGTATTATGGAGTTGGCAAGACTGCAGTACCTATACATGCTTTCTATACGCTTGATGCTGCGAATGTAGCTGGAATGCAGCAGATTATGATGTTTCCAAGAAGTGAAATTGAAGGCCCCGAGTGGAGTAGTAAAGAATTCAAGCCACTATTTAAGCTGGTTTATACTCCTGGGTTGGTTCTCGATGGTTTGCCTGGGGGAATGGCTATAATTGTTGATCTTGATCATTACGTTACGTATGTGATAAATTCAGATTACTTCGGTGAAACGAAAAAAGGTATATTGAGAATGTTGAATCATTACTTTTATATGAAGGGAGGCCTTGTTCTACATGCTGGTGCAAAGTCGGTTAGAGTTGATAATGAGAGCTACGCGGTAGCTATTTTAGGGCTTTCAGGAACAGGGAAAACTACAACTACTTTTGCAAAACACGGCGAACTTTCTCAGCCCATTCAAGACGATATGATTACCCTTTGGCCTGATGGTACGTATTCGATAACTGAGAATGGTTGTTTTGCAAAGACCTTTGGGCTAACTGAGAAGACGGAACCAATTATTTACAGGGGCACTTTGGATCCAGGTACGTGGGTTGAAAATGTCTATATGAATCCTGACGGAACTTACGATTTTTCGAAGGAGGGTCTTACCCCGGAGGAAGTTAAGCGTTACCGAGAGATTTTCATTTTGACGGGGAATGATCCCGCTCATATCGATGATTATATAAATGGGAAAGTTAAATTTGAGGATATAGTTGATGAGTATGGTATTCCTAAGGACGGCTGGGATTTTGTTGTATGGACGCAAAATGGTAGATCGATAATTCCGTTAAGTGCAATTGATAACGTGGCTGACCTTTATCATCTTCCACCTTTAAAATATATAGGAATCCTTAATAGGGATGAGGGTAGAGATGCAGCTACGCCTGGCATTGTGATGTTTTCAAGCCCTGAGCAGGCTACGGCATATTTTATGCTGGGTGAGACATCAAAAACTTCTGCAGCTGGTAAGGAGAGAGGAAAAACCCGCTCTCCCTTTACCCAGCCTTTTTTCCCATTAAATCACAGGCTTCAGGCCCACAGGTTTCAGGAACTTATGGAGAAGAATAGGGGAATCATAACGTGGATGATGAACACGGGCTATGTAGGTGGTGACCAGCTTGACGAGAAAAAAGGTATTGCTCTTAAGGTTAAAATTTCACATTCTACGGCAATGTTAGAAGCTCTTTTCCGTAATGAAATCAAGTGGACCAAAGACCCAGATTTTGGCTATCTTATTGTAGATATTAATGCTCCGGAAAATAGCCCACTTTTAGAAAAGGTACCACCTGAAATCTTGCAGCCCAGAATCCTCTTTGAGAAACAAGGGCGAATCCTTGAATATGAGGAGTGGGTCACAAGGATGAAGCGAGAACGCGAAGACTTTATAAGAAAATATGATGTCGGGGAGGAAATTGTTAAAGCGTTATTGAACATCTAGTAATTGATTTTCTTAATTTTAGTACTAATTTCTGATACGTTGTTATCTTTTGAGAATCCTCGAGTAGTTGATGTACGAGATACATTAAAGAGAGAAGGTATGCCTGAGGATTCTAATCAGCTTGATTTTACCGGATCAAAAGGATTCTTTGTTTCAATAAATGGGTTTTCCCTCTCTTTTTCACAAGCCCTGGATATTGCCATCTTTGGAAAGTTATCTAAAGATTTTGGAGTTAAGGCGAGGTTGAGGGATAGTGATGTATCTTATGGAAGTGACTACTATAGTAAGTCGTTGAGTGACGTTGATGAAGTCTATCTTATGGTAAATGGCCCAGATTCTTTAATGGTGAACATTGGAAAGATCTTCGCAAACTGGCAGAGGATAATCGGATTTGGCTTCGCATATATGGGAGTCTCTGGTGCTTATGGAACTACGGAGCAGAAAAGCATCAGAAAAGAGCTTAAGATAGAACCGCTTTACACAGGTCCATATTTTGTTGATTACGGGTATGAGATTGTTCCTGGCTCTTTAAGGTTATTTGTTAACGGTATAGAGGTAGGTAAAGAGTCTTACTTTTTTGATTATAGCTCAGGTGCCTTGTATTTTATGCAGCTTTATGTGCCAAATCCTTATGATATCGTATATGTTGAATATGCCTCTTATTCTGTAATGCCTGCATTATATAGTTATGCCGCCTATAGTGGCGGAAGTGCAAAGGTATCTTTTGAACGTTATACAGTACAAAAAGGGCCTTACACAGGCCTTCCACCTGGCCTATATGATCTTCTCGTGGAGGGTGGTGATATAGGCTCAAGCACGTTGAATGGAGGTTTTGAAAGTGCTGACGGAGATTACATAAAACAAGATTCAATATACATTTTTGTAGGAGAAGGCCTTGGGAATCACAAGGTCTATTTCAAGTATGTTGGCTATGGTCAGGGGAGCTACATATTCGATAATCTGATTGGGGGATATAGGTTTGTTGGCAACGGAAATGGCTTTTATGAACCTCAGATAGAGGTTGAACCTCCTTATGATATCTTGGTGACCGGTGTGGACTACAGTGGTAATTTTGATGTCTCAGGAGAATTGAGCTACAAGGATCAAAATACATTAAGCTCGTTAGATGACGATGATAATTTAGGTGTCAACCTTGAGCTGGCAAAGAAGTTTAAGTTTGAGACTGCTCACCTTGACCTTCTTGCAAAGTATAGATCAGATAAATTCAGTCAAATTGAGAAGGGTGTAGATCCTGATTGGGGAACTGAGATTGATGCAGGGTATAGTCAGATGGATGCAATTTTTACACTTGACGATGATCCAACCAGCCTAAAAGTATCATTGAGAAACATTGGTCAGAGAAAATCGTACTTTGCCAAATTATTAACGAGTTTCGGCCCTTTCTATGGAGAAGGGAAGGTTCAAAAGGGAGATTCGCTTAGTTACAGCGGTATTTTGGGTTGGAAGTCGGAGGTTTTGCCTGATGGAAATATATTATACTTGAAATCTGATCGGCCTATTAGATTTCTTATACATGATCGTTTTCGGGATTTAGAATATCTTTTCGGATTTACCTGGACAAGTGAGGAAAGAAAAATACTCCCAATAGCCGAAGCAGATGTTAAGACGCACTCTGAGGGAAGTGATTTGAATGGAAGAATCTCTTATTTACCAGAGTATTGGAATCAAATCCTATATGATGTTGGGGTGTCGTTCGAACTAATGAAAGGCATTACATTAAGGGGCAGCGCAAGCTTCCAACCCACATATAAATCTTTAAAGGAAGAACGATACTACCATACCGAATCAGGCAATTACTCTTATGATGCTAGTACAGGTTTATTTGTTCCATTTTCTAACGGTGGTTTTGAACGAGATGTTTTCTATCTTGGCGTAGTGGATACTGCTCTTCAGAGCACATATACTATGGGCTTTGATTTAGATCTCTTTTTTCATGGATCCTTCACAAATTTCAATACCGTTTCCAAATCTGAGGAAATAAATGGGCTTGAACTGCAGGTTGCGAGAGGGGCATTTCAATTTTTTGCGATAAGAAGAGATTATACAGACCGTTTATACATCAATACCCAGACGAAAAAGGAAAGCAGATATGTCCTCTTTTTCCCTGTATATAAACAATTGTCTTCCAGTCTTTCATACGAACAGTATTTTGAGTATTCTTTTGAATACTCGATCCGAAAAGCATCTCTTCTTGTGGGAAAGAAATTCCTACACGTAGAGTCTGGAGTAAGCTCCACACACTACAAAGGTGTTGATGTACCGGGATTATTTTTTGATTTACTGGGGGACTTGGGGAACGATAAGATTAAGTTTTTCGTGAAAGCATTTATCTGTTATCCATTTTCTGAGGCTGAAAGGTTGCCAATCCTTGTTCCTACCTCTAAGAGATACGGGGTAAATTTAAATTTAAGGAAGAAAGCTAATCAAGGTGAATTTTTTGTTGAATTGTTCTTACAAGAGGGCATAGTTGCTGTAAGAAAGGCGCGTGCTGGATACAATTTTCTATTTTAGTCTTCACTAAAAATAAGGGCTTCGAAGATGTAGATTTCTGTTTTTTCGTCTTTCCAGCACCCAGGGTATAGGCCGGCTTTTAAACAGGTATTATCTAAGAACGTTTGCAGATCCCAATTTTCCTCAGTAGCAACCTGCGGCAAGAGAAGTCCCTGGTAAAAACCTCTCTTAATGAAAAGTCCGTGTTTTCCAACTTGAATCTCATTAATATTATCTATCTTCCTTAGTGGTGTGAGAACAGATATCTCTATTCTGATATCCTTTATCTCGTCGAGTTTCACAGCTGGGAATCGTGGGTCATGAAAGGCAGATTCTTTTGCCAGGTCAACTATAGCTTCCCACAAAGGTTTTATGCCTTTTATATATCCGATGCATCCTCTTAGAACCCCATTTTTTTTAAGGGTTACAAACGCTCCAGTTTCTACATTTAGATTTTCAGTTTCTACTTCAGGGAACGGCTCTTTTTCGCCTTTAAGTTTATTTTCTATGGATTTTCTTGCAAGTTCAAGGAGGATTTTTTTCTCTTTCTCATTTAAATTGAATTCATTCATTGTTTTTCACCTATTAGAACACTTGCGTAACCTACCACATATCCACTCCTCGAACCTGTGATATCTGCAGAATTAGTGTAATGCACAAGGTATCCTTTTGTGTTTTTCCCAAGTTTTTTAATTGCTTCAAGTAAAATAGTAATGCCCGTCTCTCCGCATGCCATAACCTCACCACGGCTTGCAGATTCATAGAAGGATTTTCCGTCAAGAGAAAGAATTCCTTTTATGGTCTTCTGGTCAGTTTCAATGCATTCTTTGTGAGAGTATCCATGGTAAAGGTCCGAGCTTGCAATCATTATAACATCGTTTTCTCCTACAACTTCTGCTAAGATTCTTGCAGTCTCTGTAATCATAGAAAAACTCAAGTCACCAACGAGGCAAGGGATTATCTTTATTTCGGGATTTAAGAATTGAAGATAAGGTATCTGAACTTCTATAGAGTGTTCTCTTTCATGCAGATCCGGTGCGTCTATGAACGGTCCCTTTCCTATTAATGCATTGGCAAATGATTCGTTAATTCGGATCTCACCAAGTGGTGTAACCCATTTCCCATGAGGCCATAAAGCAATGCCTTTAAAATAGACGTAATGGGAGGGACCGAGCACCAGAGCATTTTGATATTTTTTGCTAGAAAATATCTGTGAATAGCAAGCGTAAGCTGTGGGGCCCGAGAAAATATATCCTGCATGAGGAACGACTGCACCGAGAGGCTGCAGTTTTTCCTCCACAACGACTTTCTTAGCTTCAAATTTCTCAAAAAGTAATAAAATCTCTTCCCTCGCTTCGGGGTAAAAAGTTCCTGCGTGATGAGGATACCTTATCATCTTATTGTTATTGCTATGTAAATTGGAATTCCATTTCTAAGGATCTTAAACCTCAGAGGGCCCTTAATATCCTTGTATTTCTTCACTGCTGCATTGAAATCTTTTATAGTTTTAACTTCCAAGTCACCAATTTTCTGAATCAGGTCACCTCTCATAATTCCTGCAAAGTCAGCAATAGATCCGGGTGTAATATCTCTTACAACTACTCCAGATGTTTCGTCACCTGAATATAGCCTGAGCCTTTGTGCAGTATCAATATCAATCACAGTCATACCAATCCATGTGGCCTCAGAAATACTGTCGCTTTCGGATTCACTATCTTCCTTGGGTTTTTCACTCTGAGCGGTATCCTCTGGGTACTCTTCAACCTTTAACTTTACGGTTTTCCTTTCGCCTCTTTCAGTGACTAATTCAACGTTTACAATCTTTCCAGGGGGTGTTTGTGCCACCATTAGGCGGAATGCTTCCACATCTGCCGCTTCCTTTCCATCAAATTTTATGATTACATCCCCTTCTTTAATTCCGGCCTTTTCTGCTGGACTACCCTTTGCAATCTGAGCAACAAGGACACCTTTTGGTTTGTCAAGGTTGTATGTTTTCGCGAGTTCCGGAGTTAGCTCTTGGGGGTATATTCCTACGTAACCACGTATTACCTTACCTTTTTTCAGGATCTGGTCTACGACAAATTTTGCTGTGTTTATTGGAATTGCAAATCCTACACCTGCATAAGCACCAGAAGGTGATGTAATTGCGGTGTTGATTCCTATTGCTTCACCCTTTATGTTAAGCAAAGGTCCACCTGAGTTACCAGGATTTATGGCAGCATCCGTCTGAATAAAGTTTTCATATACAGGTCCATCGGGAAGTGGAATACCAGAACGGCCCTTTGCGCTAATGACTCCGACGGTTACAGTTCCTTCGAGTCCAAAGGGATTTCCGACTGCAATTGCCCAATCTCCAACTTTGATTTTATCGGAATCACCAAGTTTGAGTAGTGGCAGATCCTTCTTTACTTTAATGGAAATCACAGCAACATCTGTATTTTTATCAGATCCAATGATTTTTACATCATTTCCAGATACTTTCGTGCCGTCATACAGTTTTACTATGATTTTGCTGGCATTTGCAATCACATGGTTATTTGTGAGAATATAGTAAATATCACCATCACTGTTGAAAATAAATCCTGATCCAAGACTCGTAGATTTGTATTCTCGGGGTATTGAGGGTATGGGGATGTTAAAATATTTCCGGAAAAGTTCTTCAAAAGGGTCTCCCTGTTCAAAGAAGGGGCTTTCTTGGAATTTAATGACTTTCTCCGTTGATATATTAACTACCGCAGGAGTAACTAATTCTGCAACTTTCGCAAAGGGGCTTTCAGCCTCTTCAGATGCTCCTTCGACGTAGGGTACACGGTTATCGTCCCCATTCAAATTTGAAATTCTAAGTTGTGCTGTTATTATAAAACCACTTATTGTTCCTACTAAGAATATTGCAACGACAGCTGCAATAAGTCTCGTTTTTTTTGCCATAGCGTTCCTCCTTTTACTTTTAAAAAGAAGTACCTATCTGAATATGAGGTACCCATTTCTTAGAATCGATGCCATAACCAAAATCAAACCCTATGATACCCATAAACGGAACTTCAATCCTTATTCCAAGCCCAACACCTTTTTTGACGATAAAAGGTCGCAGAGTGTTCACATTCTTGAAAGCATTGCCAGCATCAAAAAACGCTAGGAGATACATGTTGTCATCTATTCGGTACCTTTGTTCGAAGGTAAATATGAAATATAATCTACCACCAATGTTTACATTATTTTCGACAGGTCCTACACTGTTGAGTTCATATCCTCTCAACCCGTATGTGCCAACATCACCTAAAAAGAACCTCTCGTAAAAAGGTACGGAGTCTGGATTATATAGTCCCCTTAAGTACCCACTTTTTAGTGAAAATGCAGAGATAAAGTTCTTTGCTTCAGGAATCAATTTTGATAATTCAAACTCATGCTTTGTAAAATGGATATCTCCTTGTAGAGGTCCACCTGAAAGTTCACCTCTGTAGGATAGTACATTACCTTGCGTGGCATTGAAGATTCGGTCTCGGTTGTCAAAGGATATATTGTAGAAAATTGAAGAAGACCACTGCCACCCCTTCTGAGACCAGTAAGAATAATACGGATGATTCAGGAGTGAAGGATCAATATCGTAGACATTGGTTTTTTCAAGGGTGTACTGAGTGTAAATCTTCCAGTAATCATTGAATATGCGCTTGCCATAGCTTAGGTTACCGCCGTTGCGGTCTACAGTGTACTGTGGATAATAGGTTGAGAGCAAGTAAAGGCTGAAGCCTGCTTGTTGTTTTTTGCCCAAAAGCCATGGTTCAGTAAAACTCAGTTGGAAGTTTCTCTTTCGAAATCCATATTCTACAAGAAAGTTGATTATCTCCCCTTTACCCCTAAAATTTGGTTGCTGGATCTGTAAAAAGAGTGATAATCCATCAAGCTGGGAATAGGTCGCGCCGAGCCCTATATTTCCAGTATATTTCTCCGAAACTTTGAAACTTAAATCTACACAATTTGAGTCTTCAGTAGGCCTAAAGTTTACTTCTACATTATCAAAAAAATTCATGTAATAAAGGTCTCTCTGACTTTTTATCAGCTTTTCTCTTGAAAAAAATTCGCCAGGGAACACATCCAATTCGCGCCTTATCACTTCATCGTTGGTTTTGGTATTTCCAATGATATCAACTTTACGTATTGTGATTCTTGGACCCTCAAATATGTATAACTTTAAATCGACAAAAGAGTCTCTCTCTTGTTCTTGAAATGGAGTAATATTTACGTATAGAAATCCTGAGTCTCCATAAACTCCCGTAAGTTGTTCAATGGTTTGGTTCAGGTCTTTCTGGGAGTATATGTTTCCTTCCTTGATTCTTGAAAATTTTTTCAAGTAATCGTTTCCGAAAAACTCATTTCCCTCAAAAGAAACAGACCCAAAATAGAATCTTCGTCCCTCAGAAATGTAAATATGGACATAGAGATCCTTGTCTTGTACCTCGTTCCTGAAAGAATCTATTTTTACTTCAGGATAACCGTTGTTAAGATAAAACTCTTTTAGCCTTCCCAAATCTTCTTGGAATTTCTGCTCATCGAATTTACCTGAGCGGAATATACTTTTCTTTTCCTTAGTTTTCAAGGTTTTTTTAAGGCGCGAAGATGGGAAGTTTTCATTTCCGTGAAAAACGATTTCCTTTATTCGCGCTTTATTACCTTCCTTAACCTTTACCAATACGTTCGCATATCCGTTTTCCTGTGGTTGTGAAACCTCTATATCCACCCGTGTTCCGTAATATCCCTTATTTTTGTATTCATCTAAAATAAATCTTTTTATTTTAAACAAATTCGCACTACTAACAGGCATGTTTTCCTTGATGCTAAGAGTGTCTTTTACTCTTGATTGTTTGACCGCTTGCATCCCCTCGAAAGTAATATTTTTTAGTTTAGGATTTTCGACAATATTTACAAGTATGTCAGCAGCATAGTTGTAAATTGTTGTTTGTAAAGATATTTCATTGAAGTACTCGGACAAGTATGCTTTTTTCAAAGTATTTCGAACTACAGTGGTATTAAATTTTTGTCCTTTTCTGAGATTTATGGCATTTAATATAGCTTGCTGGTCCCACCATTTTATGCCTTCGATTCGTACATCTTTGACTAGATATGTCCCCTGCCCGGCGAGTAGCAGGAAAATTACCGCCTTAAGCAAAATTTAGCCTCCTTTTTTGGCTGGCTCTGGATTTATGACTTCGAAATTGAGGTGATCTTCCCCTCTTGATACCTTCACGTAAGAGCCTTCTTTAAGCTCATTACCAAGAATTAATTCTGAAAGTGGTTCCTCAACATATCTTCTTATAGTTCTTCTTAACGGTCTTGCACCAAAATCTGGTTCGTAGCCCTTATCTATCAGAAACTCTTTTGCATCGTAAGTTAACTCGATCTTGATGTTCATCTCTTTGATCCTACCTTCTAAGTCTTCGAGAAGAAGGTCCACAATTGTAAGGAGATCTTCTCTTGACAATGGCTTAAAGATAATAACTTCATCAACACGATTGTAAAGTTCTGGAGGTATTGTGTTCTTAAGTTCCTGCAACAGAAACTCTTTCATTTCTTCATAGGTTTTTGTGGTATCATCGGATTTGAATCCGAGCATTTTATTCTTACTCAGTACCTTTGTCCCGATGTTAGATGTTAGGATGATGATGGAATTTCTAAAGCTAACTCTCCTGCCAAAACTGTCGGTCAGTACCCCTTCTTCCATAATCTGAAGCAGGATGTGAAATACTTCTGGATCTGCCTTTTCAAACTCATCGAAGAGAATCACCGAGTAGGGTTTCCTACGCACCTTTTCAGTAAGCTGGCCACCCTCTTCGTATCCTACATACCCTGGTGGCGCACCAATTAGTTTACTTACATTAAATTTTTCCACATATTCTGACATATTTATTTCAATTACTGCATCTCGATCGTTGAAGAGGAAGTCAGCAAGCACTTTTGCGGTTTCAGTTTTTCCTACACCGGTCGGCCCGAGGAATATAAAAGATCCAATGGGTCTCCGAGGGTCCTTTATCCCGGCACGTGACCTTCTGATAGCCTTAGACAGTGCGGAAATAGCTTCATCCTGACCGATAATCTTCTTTCTCATTTCATCTTCCATTTTTAAGAGTTTACCCATCTCGCTTTCGGCCAGCCTTGTGAGGGGGATACCGGTCCAGAGCGAAATTATTTCTGTCACATGGTTCTTAGTCACGATAAGAGGTTCACCCTTTGATCTCAAATTCCTTTTTCTGTCTGCAATTTGTTCTTTGAGTTGGTCTTCACGTTCCTTTAAGAGTGAAGCAGTTTCAAAATCTTGTCTTTCTTTTGCTATCTCTTTTGCGCTTTTTAGATTTTCCAAATCTGCTTTAAGTTCTTCTAAAACTTCATCACTCTCCGGAGTCTTTAGTTTTACTTTGGCTCCTGCTTCATCGAGGACGTCTATAGCCTTGTCGGGGAGATACCTGTCTGTGATGTATCGATCGGAAAGCCTTGCTGCGGCCTCAATGGCTTCATCAGTAAATTTAACCCCATGAAAAGATTCATATTTTTCCCTAAGGCCATATAAAATTTCAATGGTCTCATCAACAGTTGGTGGATCAACAAAAACGGGTTGGAACCTCCTCTCGAGAGCACCATCTTTTTCGATGTACTTCCTATAATCTTCGAGTGTTGTTGCTCCTATAAGTTGAATTAGTGCTCGGGCGAGTGGTGGTTTCAGAATGTTTGATGCATCAAGCGAGCCTTCTGCAGCGCCCGCCCCAACTACAGTGTGGAGTTCGTCTATAAAGAGGATTATGTCTGGTGAATCCTTTGCCTCATCGACAATGGCTTTTAATCTCTCTTCGAATTGCCCACGGTATTTTGTTCCAGCAACGATTGCAGTTAGGTCAAGCTGTAGGATTCTTTTATCAAGTAGCGAATCTGGGACTTTATCCTGTGCGATGCGCTGAGCAATGCCCTCAACAATGGCGGTCTTTCCAACACCCGGTTCTCCAATAAGTACTGGATTATTTTTCTTTCTTCGAGCGAGAATTTGAAGTAATCTTTCTATTTCTCTTTCTCTTCCTATTACTGGATCAAGTTTCCCTTCTTTTGCAAGTCTAGTGAGGTCCGTAGAGAAGGTCTCGAGATTCTTAAGTTTATTGCTTTTAAAGCTCGTTTTATCCTGGTCCTTTGAGCTCTTCAGCACTTTCTCGAGGATGTTTTCGTATGTAATATCAAAGTCAACAGCAAGTATTCGATATGTAATGTCTTCTTCGATCCTCAAAATACCAAGCAGCAGATGTTCAGTGCCGATGTATTGCTTGTGAAGTTTTAATGCTTCATCTTTTGCAAGCTCTAAAGCTTTTATACATTTTGCACTGAAGCGGATTTCTTTAGAGCTAACGGGGTGCTCGATGAGAAGCCTTGGGGGCCTTAGCCTATCCAGGGCTCTTTTAAATCTATCGTAAGAGACTCCTTCCTCATCAAGGAAAGTGTATGCGCTACCATCCTGGGTACTCAAGATGCCCAGGATTAAGTGCTCAAGGCTTACTGCGCTGCTTATACCTTCTTTTGCTGCTTCTTCTTTTGCCCGCTCAACCACCTTGCGGAGGCTAGCGGTGTAATCATTAAAATAGGGTAAATTCATGGGGATTAATTCACCTCCCCCAACATTCCTTTTAAAAATTGTAATTCCTCATTTACAACTGAGGAAATTGAAGATTCTGGAAATTTCTCCTTGAACTCAGCAAGCATCTCCTTCGCTTTTTGAACATTTCCCTTAAGGTAATATACCCTTGCTGTCTTGTACCAATAGTAAGCCTTTAAGGACTCGGTTGGAGCCAATTTTTCAGCTTTATTAATATAAGATAACGCCTTGTCCAGGTTATTCATATCTACATAGATATCTGACAGGTTTGCATACGCAAATGTTCTCAATAGGTTGTCTTCGATTTTTGTGCTTAAGAATTTCTTATAGTATTCGAGAGCCGTTTTTGGGTCTCCTATTTTTTGGTAATAGACACCACTGTAGTAAAATGCCCTCATACCAGAGCTAGTACTTCTGTATGTAGTAGTAAGTTGCTGGAGCAGCTGTGGAGCGTTGACCGTATCCTGCTGAGATATGGAAACAATTGCCTGAATTAGTGCAAAGTCAGCCTCTGTAGAAGCCCTTGGTTTATTTGCATTATTATAAATGACAACTAATATTATTATTACAAGGAGCCCTCCGAGCCCATACAAGAAATATCGAAAATACTTTGTTTTTGATGCCTTTTTGAAAAAATTTATAACTGCAACAATTGCTTCTCTTATGGGATCGTGCCTAAGCTCTTCCTTTCGTGCTCGTTTAACTTCTTTTGCCATTTTATCAAATCCTCCCTATTGAAAGAATTATAATAGTGATCGATAGAATAATCAAGGGTTTTATTGTGCAGTATCCATTACGAGCAGTGGTTTTTGAGGAGGAATTTCGTCGAGTACATAACAGTTGGTGAGTATTTTTAGTGCTTTCTCGAATCTTTCTACTTCATTATATCTTATCTCCATAATGGGTTCTCCAAAGCTGACGAAGTCACCTACTTTCTTGTGAAGTGCTATTCCAACCTTGTGGTCAATCGTATCATCTTTTGTACTCCTCCCAGCGCCAAGGACAGAAACAGCAATGCCAATAGCATACGTGTCATACGAATAAAGAAATCCGCCTTTTTTCGCAGCGAGCTCATATGTATACTTGGTTTTTGTGAATTCATGAGAATAAATGTGCTCTACCTCTCCACCTTGATATTCCACAAGCTGGTGCCACTTTTCTAATGCTTTGCCGGACTTTATCGTGTCTGATATCATTTCATAAGCTTCTTTGTAAGAATTTGCCTTTTTTCCGATTATCAACATTTCTGCGGCAAGCCTAAAAGTGAGCTCTTTTACATCTTCTGGCCCCTCTCCTCTTAATATTTCAACAGTTTCTTCTATTTCAAGTGCATTCCCGATTTTCCGTCCTAAGGGTTGGTCCATATTTGTAATGAGAGCCTTTACATTTTTACCAAAACTTTTCCCTATGGTGACCATTGTTTCAGCAAGTTTCTTAGCATCCTGTAAATCCGACATAAACGCGCCTTTACCCGTTTTTACGTCAAGTACTAATCCATCGATATCTTCAGCAAGTTTTTTTGACATTATGCTTGCGGATATTAATGGAATGCTTTCAACGGTAGCTGTGACGTCCCTGAGAGCGTACAGTTTTTTATCAGCCGGGCAAAGATTTTCCGTTTGCCCCGCCATTACCACACCAATTTCCGCTAATTGCTTTTTGAACTCTTCGAGAGAGAGTGCAGTTTTAAGACCTTTAATAGATTCAAGCTTGTCGAGGGTTCCGCCTGTGTGCCCCAGTGCCCTTCCCGAAATCATCGGGACGTAGATTCCCAGTGATGATACAATGGGGGCTAAGGGAAGCGAAATTTTATCACCTACGCCGCCTGTGGAATGCTTATCTACCTTGGGGCCTTTTATGTCTGAAAGGTCAAGTGCCTCACCTGATTTCATCATTGCTTCTGCCAACGTTGAGGTTTCCCTGTCATCCATCCCCCTGAAGAAAATTGCCATAAGGAGAGCCGATGCTTGATAGTCTGGTATTTGCCCTCTTGTATAGGTATTAACAAAGAAGAAAATTTCATCTCTTGTAAGAGAACCCCCGTCTCTTTTCTTCTTAATTATGTCCACCATTCTCATTTTTGTTCCTTCCTGTCATAGCGAAAATAAAGGTTAAAGCATTGGCTGCAAACATCGAAATCAGAAAGATGAAGTTTGATTGAGCAGGTAAGAAGGAGAATACGATCTTCTTTTTCAGGTGTCCGCCTTTTTCATCCAGTTTTTCTACTTGATGTTTTAAAAATGTGTATTTAATATCATATATCTGCTTCTCACCCGATAAAACCTTTACAGTGGCATTGTTTAGTGAATCTGTGGCTTCAAGTCGCATATACCCTTTGAGCATTCTACTCGTGGGCATTCTTTTGCCATTTATGTCAATTTCAAGGCGATAGTTTTCACTGAAGAGCGGGGGTTCGGCTACGAGATACTCCTCATCATTGATGGTTTTAAACTGGAATTCGGGAATGGAAATAGCATATATAGATCTATTTATAATGTCCTGGAGGACATCACTATACAACATTGAAAACTCTAGGACATCCTGAAGCGTCAAGTAATAGTCTCCTCTTGCATTGCGTCCAAGAACTACAAGCTTCTGAGGTTCAAGCCAGAAGATTGTATCAGTAATTGGTGTCGGAGGAGTCGCCACTACAATCTTTTCCAAGGGAATTCTTAAGCCCTCACCAGAAAGGTAGGTAAAGTTGAGGGAATGAACCTCTGGTGCATCGTCGATAATGAAGAGTGCCGGTGTGTTGCGAGTCGGAAAATCTCGCTGGAGTGTGCTCCCATATATAAGGATACCGTTAAAACTCCGGATTTCTGGAGTAATGCTTTCCACAATTCTATTGTCCTCGATTTTATACCACTTTTCTGCACCCTTTAAGAAGAAAGAGAAGCTTACCTCCGGGTGTTTCCTGCTGAACTCATTTAGTACCTTTGGTAGTGGGGAAATGTGATCGAGACAAACTGCAATATTAATTGTCTTTCTCGCTTTGTATATTTCGGCATTTATTGTGTCAGACTTATCTTTTGTAAATATGCGGAACTCTATCTCGTTTAATCCATTATGTAGGGGGATCCTGAGAGAATTCAAATAAGAGGTTTGTATATTTCCATCAGATACAACAATGATAGAGTCGAATTTACTTTTTGTTGAGACTTCCGCGTAACTCTTATAAGTAATGGGTTCGTACACGAGTTCAGGCTTTTGACTCTTAATGGCTTTTACTTCGATGGATTTAAAGCCGGGGAAGGGCAGATTGAACGCGAGGTATAAAAGGAGGGATAATAAAATTAAGCGACTCGGCACAAAATAATTTTAATAGGTCTTATAAAGCCATTCAAAAACTAGTGCTCTTGAAGCTCTGTCAGTGTTATTCTATAAATATGAACGGCTTATGAAATTGATGTTACATAGACGTAACCACGAGGGCAGCCGTAGAGTGTATTGTTGTTGAGTAAATCGTTAGTTGTGGGATACTGGGTATCAGTGAGATAAATACACCAGTTTCAGCTGGTGGCAGTAGAATTGCCCCTGATTGTCGGGATAGCATTATCTACGAGATTATTCCAGGCCAGCTGCTGGAGCCGCCTCCATACTCAATTATACAGTTTACTAATCTACGCGATGCGTCAATTGTGTAATTATAGAAGCCATTGCTGTTGTAATGCAGGCACCTCGACCACACCAGTAGCGGGACCACTCGTGTTTACTGTTGCGACTGCGGAATTAGGAGAAGATCATGCAAAGTCAACTCGGTGACTTGACTATTGTCTATGTCTTGTATTTTTGCGGTAAACTGCTGTGTTTTGCCGGTTCCGGTTGCTTTTGTGATAAGGGTTACAACAATGTGAGGAGTCCCAGCTTTGGCGGCACAGGCATAAGTTCAATGTCATAGTGTTTCAGGTAGAGTTTAAGCACTATTTTTACGTTTGCTTACAATTCCATTTTACTTTTTTAAGTATTTTTTCCACTCTCTATTGTACTTCTCCGATCTCAATTCGGGTGCAATGTAGTCAACTCCAAGTAGGTTGAATATCTCTACTTCTTTTGTAGAAATAAGTTTACCAGAATCTCTTTTGAAAAGCCCATATTGGTTTAATAGGTATCCTTTGTTTCTTGCAAGGCTTCTCATCCAGATGTTAAATGCTCCGGAACCCGTTAGGTAAAGGGCAAAAGTCTCCCACGAATCGTGGTATTCATTTGGTATACAATATAGATCAATTAGGCTGAAGAATGGCTCTTTTTGGAGTAGTTTTCGGATTGTATCACAGTCTTCTTCAAAGGCAAGTACGTCCAGGTCGCCGATGTCCTCTTCTTTTCGAATGTAAGAACCAAAGATCCCAATGGAGATCTTGTGGTTGTTTGAGGTTTCGAGGATGCGTCTTGCTATGATTTTTGCTTCCTCATAAGGGAAGCGCCTTTTTGTCTTAGCCATCCTTTTTATTTTGTAGGAGGGTAATGCTTCTGTCAAGTTTTAGAAGTTGCTCTTTAATGTATTTAAACTATCCCATAAAGTATCGTTTCTTTGCGAAGCTAACTTTTAGTAGCCCTTTAGATGGTCCACGCATATTTCTATATCTAGAAATTCACTGAGCGGACGATTTTCATTAAAATTAATTTGTGGATATGATGCACGAAATCTCCAATGGTTCTATTCATTCCTTGAACACTTTATATGGAGCGATTGGGGTCTCAGAAGCTGAAAACAACATTAGAAATTTGTTTTTTGACCTGGATATTGAAAGTTGCCAGCTATACTTAAAAATATGGGGTAGTCTGATTTTCACTATAGCTTGTTCGAGGTGTTGATGTATTTACCGGAGCTTAGTAGGGCGAGAGTTGTAGCACGGGAAAAGCGTTTTCGATTACTGGTTGAAATTGACAGTAGAACTGAAGTTGCTTACCTTCCAAATCCGGGAAGACTGCAGGAAATCATATTCAATGGAGCCCAGGTTTACGTTGCAAGGAGAGAAGCACCAACGAGGAAGACACGATATGAAGCAGTACTTGGGCTTACTAACTACACATTTGTGGCTTTGAATGCATCGAAGGCAAATGAGATTTTTCTTGAAAACATTGATAAGATGCCATTTAACGTAAAATCGGTAAGACGGGAGTTTACTTATAGAGGATCCAGATTTGACTTCCTAATTAACGATGAAATTATAATAGAAGTTAAATCGTGTACCCTTGTTGAGCATTGCATTGGGCTTTTCCCAGATGCACCAACAAAGAGGGGAGTAAAACATCTTAGGACTTTACTTGAGTGGCAAAGGAAAAAAGGACTTATCTTTGTAGTTCAAAGAAATGATGCAAAAGCAGTCTCAGCGAACTACGTTATGGATCCTGAATTTGGCAATGCATTCAGGGATATTTTCGGGCACGTAGACTACTTACTTGCGTTTACATGTAATGTAGATACCAATAAAATTATATTTAAAGAATTTGTTCCGGTGCTCAAGGAACCGCTGTTACAGGATGAAAATTGCGATTTTTAGAGTTATACAGGCTTTCGAAAAAGTTATTAATAAGGAAAACGTACAAATGTCAATGTAATATCGATGCGGCATTGTATGCTGTTAATCACTGTTTCCTAATTGCTATATATTTGTTTTATTCTCCCACGCAAATATTTTGAAAAGAGTTGGTAATGCAATACATTAACTTCAGAGCAGATTCTAAGTGTAGTAACTGAATTGTGAAATGCCCCACATGTGCAAATTTGAATTTGGGCGAGTCATCGAGGTATAAGGATTTATCGCATTGCCATTGAAAATTTTGACAGCCTTGTGATTAGATCTATACGTCTTTTTAAACCTATGGAACTTTTGGGGAGATAATTGAGGAAAATTTGGTGTAGGGTCTCACGATCTGAGTGGAAAATTGCTTTCAGTTGTAATGACAGTGCCCGCATTTTGCAGGCTTGCATATCCGTATAACATTTTTTCTGTGAGGGTTAGATCAATTTTGAGATTTTTTCTTGTATATAAATTACGAAGGTATGAAGGGAGTGTAGCCTGTGTATATTAGTTTGATGGTGTACCAAGCACGGAATATAATTATACTAAAGGAGTGATTCTATGCAATTTACAGTGCAGTTTTTTATAGTGCTTGCTTATTTTGTAATTGTACTTGTAGTTGGTATTCTTGCGCAAAAGCTGGCTAAATCTGGGACTGATTACCTGATCGCAGGCCGTAATCTCGGATTGTGGCTCTGTACTGTAGTTGTTGTAGGTGAATGGCTCGGAGGTATGAGCACCATCGGAGTATCAGAACGTGCATATGTATCTGGGATTTCTTCAGCATGGTATAATGTCTCTACCTCGATTGGTATGGCGTTATTCGGATTTCTGCTGGCGAAATATTATCGTAAACATCAGGTATTCACCGTTTCAGAAATGATTGAAAAATTGTACGATAAGAATACAAGAATTATTTCTTCCTTTGCTTTTCTTATCGCATATATAATTCTTGGCTATGCGCAGATTCAGACAGTAGGCTCTGTGCTTGCATCGACTTTAAATATCAGTTTTAAAAGTGGAGTGATTATTGGGGGTCTCCTTGTCACTATTTACGTTACTGCTGGTGGCTTTTGGTCTATTACCTTGACTAATGTCATTCACACATTTTTGCTTTATTTTGCGATCATTTCGACGTTTATTATAGGTCTTGTGAAAATTGGCGGATATTCTGGTCTTTTTACTGCATTGGCTGAAGCGGGCAAGGATCTTGTAGTATACAAAAGTCCCGTGGGTGTGGGCTTGAATCAGGTAATTGGCTGGATTATAGGTGGGGTATTTGGGGCTTTTGCAGCCCAGGCGTCTATTCAACCGGTTTTTGCTGCGAGGGATGAGAAGACTGCAAAGCAAGCTTCCCTCCTCAGCGCTTTGCTTATATTGCCAACAGGCATTATTACTGCTACCCTTGGCATGATTGCAGCGACAGGCAAATTTGCATCCATTCCAGACCCGAAGCAGGCGTTGCCCAGTCTTCTAATGTCTTCCGATTTTGTTCCACCGTGGTTTGGTGGAATTGCCATAGCTGGAGTTCTCGCTGCGATCCTCTCAACTATTGGTCCTGTTATGTTTGCTATTTCTACGATACTTGTAAAAGATATATATCAGTATCTGATTAATAAAGAAGCCGATGAGAAAAAACTATTGAAGGTTTCGAGGTGGTTTACTTTTATAGTGGGCCTCCTTCTGATACCACTTGCAGCGTACATGCAAGGTTTTGTACTCGACACTGGCTATATTTCTTATGCTATAAGAGGTGCTGCTGCAATAATAGTGCTTGCTGGTGTATTTTGGGTTTCGAAGGGCAGGAGGGTGACTACTTCCCTTGCTGCAACTATTGCTCTGATTGGAGGGACTGTAATTTCAGTTTTATTCCCAATAATCAGCTACTACAATCCAGAATTCAAATTTGACAAGAATGTATGGGCTTTAGGGAGTGCAATTGTTCTTCTTTTACTTGTAACTTTAGTGGAGCGCTTGTTATTCAAAAAAAGAGAGGTGTGATGAAACCCCTTGAGGGAGTTAAAGTACTAGATTTATCTAGGGTGCTTGCAGGTCCAACAGTAGGTATGATTTTGGGGGACCTTGGCGCCGATGTGATTAAGGTGGAAAAACCCGGCGTCGGCGATGAAACAAGAGGTTGGGGTCCTCCCTTTGCAGGTGGTGAGAGCGCATATTATATGTGCGCAAATAAAAATAAACGTGGTATGACTCTCGACATGAAAAGCAAGGAGGGGAGAGAAATCCTCGAAAAACTGATAAGGAACTCGGATGTTGTGATCCTGAATTTCCTTCCAGATGTACTTAAAGGCCTAAAGCTAACTTACGAAGATGTAAAGAGCATAAGAGAAGACATAATATGGGCTTGCATTACAGGTTTTGGGCTAACTGGTCCCAAAGCTAACAAACCCGGCTACGATGTACTTATTCAAGGAATAAGTGGGCTGATGAGCATTACAGGAGAGCCTGAAGGTGAGCCCATGAAAGTGGGTGTTGCTATTTGTGATGTGCTTACCGCACTTTACACAGTTATAGCCATTGAGGCAGCAATCATTCGTAAAAATAAGACGGGGGAAGGAACGATTATTGATTCTTCTTTGCTTGAATCTACAATTGCAAGCCTTGTAAATGTTGCAAGTAACTATCTTGTTGGTGGCAAAATTCCTAAGAGGTATGGAAATGCCCATCCCAACATTGTTCCTTATCAGGTTTTTAGAGCACACGACCAGTACATAATTATTGCGGTTGGAAATGAAGAGCAGTGGAAAAGGTTCTGCAAAGTTGTTGAGCGGGAAGACCTGGCTTTTGATCCGAGATTTGAGTCCAATGCAAAAAGGCTTGCGAACAGAGACATTTTAATTCCCATTATTGAAGAGATCATTTTGGAGAAGGATGCTGAGTATTGGCTTGCAAAATTGGAGGAGGTGCGTATCCCAGCGGGCCCTATTAACACTGTAGATAAGGCTATTGAAGATGAGCAAATACACGCAAGAGGATTCGTCGAAGAGGTAGCTCATCCGACTGCTGGTAGAGTTAGACTTATGAGAAATCCCATCCATTTTGGAGACATTATTCTCGACATATACCGACACCCACCACTCCTTGGGGAACACACCCAAGAGATTTTGCTTGAATTGGGGTATCGACTGGATGATGTAAAGGCATTTAAAAGGAAGGGTGTTATATGAAAAAGAGTTTTGAGATTGAGGTTCAGAAGGATTGGTGCAAAGCTTGCTACATATGTGTAAAAGCGTGCCCAAAGAATGTTTTTGATATTTCTGAAATCGAAAGTCACCGTGGATTTAAAGAGGTGATTCCTGCAAGAATAGAGGAATGCATTGGCTGCATGATGTGTGAGAATTTATGCCCCGATTTTGCTATTGAAGTGAAGGAGAAGGAACATGCCGTGGAAGAAGGTTAAAACAGCTATAAAACCAGGGCGATTTATGGTCCAGGGCGATGAAGCAGTGGCTGATGGTGCATTCTGCGCAGGTATGAGGTTTTATGCAGGTTATCCAATAACACCAGCCAGTGAAATAATATCGAGGGTCTTGGGTAGATTTGAGGAATCTGGTGAGGGTGTTTACTTTCAAGGTGAAGACGAAATAGCCTCTATAGCGGCTTGTATTGGTGCATCGTGGACTGGCACTAAGGCGATGACCGCTACTAGCGGACCTGGATTTGATTTGATGGTAGAAAACCTTGGATATGCGATCTTCACTGAAACTCCTCTCGTAATTGTGGATGTTCAGAGGGCTGGCCCATCTACTGGACAGGCGGCAAGGCCGTCTCAAGGGGACTTTCACCAGGTTCGATATGCTACTCACGGAGATTATGAGATTATTGCTCTTTCTCCATGGTCTTGTCAAGAATTATTTGAATTTGGCATAAAGGCTTTTAATTTGACCGAAAAATATCGTGTGCCTGTTATCGTGCTAACCGATGAGGCAGTTGGACACCTTAGAGAGCCAGTATTTATTCCTGAAGAGATAGAAGTTTTTGATCGAGAACATGACCCTAATGCGCTACCTTTTAGTTTTGATGAAAAGGAACCGCCTCCGATGCCACTCCTTGGAGATGGAAAGGCACTTCTTATAACTGGTTCTACTCACACGGAGTCGGGTAAAAGGATTACCCAGGATCCCGATATTCACCGGAAAATAGTTAAGCACCTTATAGGAAAGATTAGGAATCATATGGTCGATATATGTGAGTTTCACGAAGAGTTTATTGAGGATGCTGATGTTATTATCGCTTCTTATGGGATTTCAGCACGAAGTGCCTATGAGGCTACTTTAAGGCTGAGGGATAGAGGCTTAAAAGTCGGGTTCTTCAGGCCGAAGGTGGTCTGGCCCATTTATGAAGATTATATTGCCGAAAGGCTTGGTAATGCTGGAAAAATTTTTGTTCCGGAGATGAATTCAGGCCATTTTTCGAGAGAGTTACAGCGTATTCTTAGTTGTGAAGTTATTCCTATTACGGAGCTTGGTTCCAATGTAATTCTACCAGAAAGTATTGTTGAGGTCGTGGAGGCAAGTTTATGAAAAGTTATATGCAGTGGGTAAGAACTGATTTTTTCCCTACAGCATTTTGTGCTGGTTGTGGTCATGGGATATTGCTGAGAGCTATTGTGAAATCTCTTGAAGAGCTAAAACTAGATAAGGATAAAGTGGTCTTCGTTTCGGGCATTGGGTGCTCGGGGTGGATTCCCAGTCCATACATTAACACAGACTCAATACACACAACTCATGGAAGGGCTCTTGCCTTTGCTACGGGTGTTAAACTTTCTCGTCCCGATTTTACTGTAATAGTGGTGGGTGGTGATGGGGATTTGGCTTCCATTGGTGGGAACCACCTAATCCATGCAGCAAGAAGAAATATAAATATAACCTGTATAATGGCTGATAACAACAACTATGGGATGACGGGGGGACAGTATTCGCCAACTACACCGATGGGGGCAAAGACTTTGACTTCAAAAAGGGGACATCTTGAGCCGCCTTTTGATGTTGCCTCGCTTGTTAAAGCTGCAGGAGCTTCTTACGTTGCAAGGTACACTGTGGCGCATTTTCCGCAGCTTGTTAATGCAATTAAGAGGGCAATAACCACTGAAGGTTTCTCATTTGTTCAAGCTTTGAGCACATGCCCAACTCACTATGGTCGAAGAAACGTCACTCAAGACCCTTACGAGTTCTTAGAGTATATGAAAAATAACTCAATTAATGTAAAAAATGTGCGTACTCCTGAGGATGCTAAGGGGAAGATATTAATAGGGGAGTTCTGATATGAGTAAGGTTGAAATTAGATACACCGGAACCGGTGGGCAGGGAATCATATTACTTGGGGTTTTGACTGCTGACGCAGCCACGCGTGCGGGTAATTATGCAACCCAAGGTTCCTATTACGGTGCACAAGTGAGAGGTGGGATTACTTCTGCTGATGTGGTACTGAGTAAAGAATGGATAGCTTTTCCTTACGTTGAGAAGTCGGATATACTGATGGCGCTTACTACTGAGTCTCTACATTACTACCTTCAGAGCTTAAAGGAGGAGAGTCTTATAGTAGTTGATGAAACCATAGTAACGCTCGAAAGCATAAAGGAAATCAGTAAAAGGTATAAATTTGTTAGAGTCCCTTTTACGCGAATCTGCTTTGAGAAATTCAATTCGGCATTCCTTATGAACATTGTTGCTTTTGGCTACATGCTGAGGCACATTGGAGACTTCTTCACGAAAGATTTTGCGATAGAAGCGCTGAAAGATAATGTCCCACAGAAATATGTTGATATGGAGCTTGATGCTTTTGAGTTGGGTTTTTCTATTTAATTAAAAGTTTTTCTCTTTCGGGGCCAATGGAAATATAGTTTACGCTCAGTTGCAGATTTTCTTCAATGAATTCAATATATTTTTTTGCGTTATCGTGTAATTCCCCGTAGTTTTTTTCTTTTAGCGAGAGGGTAAACCCTGGTTTCTCTACATAGATGGGTTCAACGTGTTCCATCAGCTCTGCTGATGCAGGTGGAAGTTCGGACACTCTACCATTGAGTTCGTACCCTGTCGCAACCTTTATAGGGTCAATTCCGTTCAGAACGTCAAATTTTGTGATGACAAGGTGGGTAACACCATTAATCATTGCACTATACCTGAGTAGTGGTAGATCGAGCCAACCACATCTTCTCGGTCTTCCGGTTGTAGAACCAAATTCACTTCCCTTTTCCCTAAGTAGTTCTCCCCATTTCCCCTTTTCTTCTGTAGGGAAAGGGCCTTTCCCCACCCTTGTAATGTATGCTTTAAATACGCCGTACACTTTTCCGATTTTCTGTGGGGGTATGCCAGAGAAGACCAAGGCACCCGAGGAAATGGTATGAGAAGAGGTAACGTAAGGGTACGTCCCGTAAATAATATCGAGTAAGGTACCTTGTGCACCTTCAAAGAGAATGCTTTTTCCTTCCCTTTCTGCGAGGTGGATGAATTCCACGCCGTCAACGACATACGGCTTAATGAAATCAGAGAATATTTCTAAATTATTGAGGATTTCTTTATAATCAAATGGTGGGTGGCCAAAGCGTGCAGCGATAATTTGGTTGTTAAACTCTGTAATGTCCTTTAATCTCCTTTTTAGTATTTTGGGATCGAACAGGTCTCCTACTCTAATAGCGAGTCTTTGGTAAAGGTCCCTGTAAGCGTATGCAATGCCCTGTCTCGTGCTTCCGACACCTCCCCTTGCTGACTCCTCGAGGGCATCTTCCTCCTTGTGAAAAGGAAGTACGAGAGTAGCCCTCTCGTCTACAAACAGTCTACCTTCAAGGCTTCCCGAGATTGAGACTATTTCGGTCACCTCTTTCATAAAACTATCAGGATCTACAAGTACCCCTGCGGTAATAAGGTTCTTTTTGTCGGGTCTCAAAACTCCCGAAGGTAGTAGGTGGAGAACTAGTTTGTTATTATCTTTAACAATGGTATGCCCCGCATTTGCCCCGCCCTGAAATCTGCAAATTAAATCATATTCTTTAGCAATAAAGTCAACAAATCGACCTTTTGCCTCATCTCCCCACTGCAACCCTACTACTATATCGGCCATAAGATTAGTATCAAGTCAGGCTGAAGAATTATCAATTTCTGGGAGAATCAACATAGCATCGCCATAGCTGAGAAACCCATAATTCATTTGGATTGCCTCCTTGTACGCATTGAGGATCTTTTCCCTCCCAGCGAAGGCACAGACCAATATGAGAGGCGTTGATTTTGGCATATGGAAATTTGTTATTAAGCCATCGATCACGTCAAATCTGAATCCTGGGTATATAAAGAGATCGGTACAGCCTGAAAGTTTTGATTTATCGAATTTCCAGGATTCAAGTGTACGGACTGATGTAGTTCCACAGGCTACTACCCAATTGCCCTGTTCTCTGGTTTTAATAATCTTTTTCGCTGTTTCCTCAGGTATTTCGTAATATTCAGCGTCCATTCTGTGGGAAATAATATCCTGGGTTTTAACGGGTTTAAAGGTTCCGAGTCCTACGTGTAAGTATATTGGCTCTACGCTGACACCTTTTTCTTTCAGGTTTTTTATTACCGTTTCCGTAAAGTGGAGCCCGGCAGTGGGGGCAGCTACGGAAGGTCCTTTTTCCGCGAATATAGTTTGATAATAATCTATGTCCTCTTCTTTTGGAGCTCTCCTTATATAATGAGGGAGTGGGACCTGGCCATATTTTTCAAGTAAATCGAATACACTAATCTCTGATAAGATCTCCACTATAGCCTTAGCATCCGCGCCCATATCCTCTTCAAAATCTTTTATGGCAAGTCTACATTCTTCCCCCACAATAAAGGTTCTACCTACTCTGGCTTTCTTCCTACTGTGAACCATCGCTTTAAAGATATTTCTACTTATAGATTCTAAGAAGAATATCTCAAGTTTTCCACCTGTATCTTCAGCTTTGGCCACTAACCTTGCTTTAATTACCCTCGTTTTATTGATTATAACTAAATCTCCTGGCTTTAAAAAGTGTGGTAATTCGTAAAAATGGGAGTGAATTATTTTATCATCCTTCTTGTTTAAAACCAGCATTTTCGCCTGATCTCTTTCCTTCAATGGCTCCTGAGCAATAAGTTCAGAAGGTAAGTCATAGTCAAAAAGTTCCAGGGAAAGCATCTTCCTCCTTAAATTTAGGAATAATTATAATGTTCTTAGTTCGTTTGCTTCTCGAGGATCAACATTCCGTAAATATCTTTTACATTTATACCTGTAGGTCCGGTTATGATAAGATCTCCCAAGGTTTTGAAAAGGTTATATGAGTCATTGTTTAAGAGTTTCTCTTCTGGATTTAGAGAGAGGCGAAAAGCCTTATGAATGGTATCACTATCTGTGAGAGCTCCGGCGGCGTCCGTTGGACCGTCGATTCCATCGGTTCCCAATGTAAGAAAAGTATAGTTCAGATTCTCTTTGCTTAGAGCCAAAGATAAACGCAATGCGAGTTCTTGGCACCTTCCGCCTTTACCGTTTCCCCTTACTTTTACTCCTACTTCGCCACCAGCGAGTATTGCAAATTTCTTAGAAGTCCCTTCCATTTTAAGAGAGTGCACTACTGATGTAAATTTGTTGGCAAGTAAATCCACATCTATGTGGTTGTCCGATCCAAGAGAAATAACTTCAAAGCCCATACTCCTCAAGTATGTTTCCATATGCGTTAAAAAGTCCCGATTTGTCAAAATGAGGTAATTCTCGACAAGTTTGGCCTCTGGTTCCCAGTCTTTTAAAGTTTCGGGGATATGGCCTTGAATACCCTCTAAGATTACAGTTTGCACCGTTTTAGGCACCACCGTCCAGAGCTCGTATTTTTGCAAAACATTAAGTGCATCCTGATATGTAGAGGGATCACTGCTTGTTAATCCAGAAGCTATGAGATCAATTCTATCATTGACTACATCGGACATCAGGAAAGCGGTAGCTTTACTCTTCAAGTGTCGCAACAGTTGTCCACCCTTTACCTGCGATAGATGTTTTCTAACTGTATTGATTTCTTCTATGGTAGCTCCTGAGAATAAGAGCATTTTAGTGGTATTGGCAAGGTCTTCAAGGGGCACCCTAGGCAGCTCAAAAAGCGAAGAGCCTCCACCCGAGATCAAAAACACGAAGCTTGAATTGGGGCTTGCATTTTTCAGTGTTTTCAAAACAAACTTGGCTGCTTTCATGCTATTTCTATCGGGAAAGGGATGTCCTGCCTTAAAGAACTCTACCTTCTCTTTATTCACAGGAAAATCAGCCTTCGATACAACAATGCAGCTACCTACTTCAAATATCTCTTGAAAATTCTGGAGCATACTTACGCTCGCTTTCCCAATTGCTGTGACAGGTTGTCCGTTTAATTTTCTGTCTAAATATTTTGAAAATATGGATGCAAGATCTATACTGTGAAAAGCATATTCCACTGCTTCGATTAAAACCTCCCTTCCGGCTTTGAGGGTGGGATTTTGGGTTTTTTCTACAAGCAGAGCCTTGTTTTTAATCATATATGTTAGGTTAAATCCCTCAATACGTACTTCAAAGTGCGACGTACTTGGCAACCTGAGTACTTACGGCTCTTCTGGCTTGAAAAGCTCTAATTTTGAGCTTATATTTAGGATTATGAAACAGAGGAGGTATCATGAGTTTAACCATATCATCTCCAAAGTGGGAAAGTTTTTATGCTGAAAGAACAAAATGGATCAAGAGCAGCATAATTAGGGAGCTTCTAAAATTTACTCAACAACCAGATGTGATCTCCTTCGGGGGCGGGCTTCCAGCCCCTGAGCTTTTTCCCATTGAAGCCATAAAGAAGGCGAGTAGCGAATTGCTTGAAAAAGAAGGTCAGATGATGCTTCAATATGGTCCTACTGAAGGTTATCCTCTTTTGAATAAAGAGATTGTAAGATATATGGATAAGATGGGCGTAAAGTGTACACCAGAAGAGGTGTTGCCTACCACAGGTTCTCAGCAAGCCCTTGACCTTGTTGGTAAAATTTTTATAAATGAGGGCGATGTGATTTTTGTCTCGAAACCCACTTACCTTGGAGCACTTCAAGCATTTAATTCTTATGGACCTGAATATATTGGTTCTTTGATGGATGATGATGGTTTGATTCCTGAAGATGTGGAGCAGGTGCTTAAAAAGAGGCACCCTAAATTTATGTATGTAATTTCAACTTTCCATAATCCTGCCGGTGTCACTATGCCTGAGGACCGGAGAAAGAAACTTATAGAACTTGCAGTGAAATATGATACTATTATAATTGAGGATGACCCATATTCCCGGTTGAGATTTGAGGGTAACGACATTCCACCTCTTGCTGCATATTCCCGCGAGAGAGTCATATATCTCGGGACATTCTCCAAAGTTTTAGCTCCTGGATTTCGCCTCGGTTGGATTGTTGCGCCAAAGGAAGTGATCACGAAACTGGTGCATGCAAAACAAGGTACAGACCTTCACACATCTACCTATGTTCAGTATCTTGCAGCGAGGCTCTGTGAGCAGAATATTATCGATCCTCACCTTGAAAAGGTTAGGGTCGTTTACAGGCGTAGACGAGATTTGATGGTGGAGTCTATGGAGAAGTATTTTCCGGGCGAGGGTTTTCATTGGACGAGACCTCAGGGTGGGCTTTTCTTGTGGGTTACAATGCCTGAAAGAATTGATAGCGTTGAGCTTCTTGAAAAGGCGGTAGAAAATAAGGTTGCTTTTGTTCCGGGGAATGCCTTCTATGCCGACCCGGAGGAAGGGAAAAATACAATGAGGCTCAACTTTTCAAATATGAAGGAAGAACTCATAGTTGAGGGCATAAAGAGGCTTGGTGAGTTACTGAGGCGTGAAATGTAAGTGGGAGTTTTAAACGGGTTTTAATGTTCTTTTCTATGCATTTGAAAAGTGTTTTCTCTACTTGACAAAACGCTTTTGATGCATTAATTTTTAAAGAGAACAGGAGGAGAAGAGATGAGGAAATTTCGAGTATTCGCAACTCTGATTTTAGGCATTGGTGTTGTGTTTGCAGCACCAGTAGTTGATGGTACTGTAAACCCTGATGTTGAGGGGTACACCCTTGTTGCTGAGAATGCAGAAAATACCGATAAAGCTGGTGCGGATCTTTTGGCATTTTATTATGCAGTTTCATCCGAATCACTTTACCTTGCAATTACCACTCAGAATAGTGCTTCCTGGGGCGTTGCATATGGATTTGTTCTCGACGTTATAGACGGTGGTTATAGTGGTGATCTTACAGGTACTGGCGATTCGTGGGGTAGACGACTCTACTTCCCTGAGTGGCAGCCGGATTATCAGATTTATTTCTGGTATAGTGGAGAGGAGGATTCCATTACATCCAATGATTTCAATAAGTACGTTGAAGGTCCATGGCAATATGATTTCGCGACTTTTAATTATGCAGCGTCCATCAGTACGAATGGGCTTCAATCCCTTGAGGTTGCCATTCCACTTGAAAGCCTGGGTAACCCCGAAGCGGAAAAAGCGTGTGCTTATATCGTAGGTGGTGACAATAGTTCTGCAGTTGATATCCTTCCATATGATGAGACTGTTTCGTTAACGGGTGATGCGGAATGGACAGACTGGGATACTATTACTACTTATCATACTCTCAGTACCAGGGAGAATATTGCTAAGCTTACCATGCAGCCTATTTTGAATGGTGTGAGGCTTACAGGTAATGGAACTTTTAATATTGAAGTCTATTCCGTTGATGGCAGGAAAGTACTAACTCGCAGGGTCACTGTTAATGGATCTGCCGATGTTCAATTTGGAGGACTAAAGTCTGGATTGTACCTTGTAAGAGAGAAAAATTTGGGGACTTCTAAGTTTATTGTTGTGAAGTAGAGTGGGCCTGAGTTCGGCGGGGCGGGCCTGCGGCCCGCCCCGCATTTTGTATATGAATGATGAAAAGAAAATTCGGAAGTTTTTTGTTTGTATTACCATTTGCGTTGATGTTTTTTGTCTTTCTCTTACTTCCCTTTTTTTATGCCTTTTACCTTTCATTTTTTAAGATAACTGATTTTTCGAATATCTTTGGAGGACTCGAATTTGTGGGGTTTAAAAATTACCTTTACGTGTTCAAAGATAAAGAGTTTATCTATTCTATTTTGCTGTCTTTAAAGTATGCACTCCTGATGATTCCTCTTAACATTATTCTTTCAATTATCCTGGCAATGGCACTCAAAGAGGACATTAAGTTAAACAGGGTTTATAGAACACTCTTTTTCATGCCTTTTGTGCTGGACACCTTTGTTGTTGGTGTGGTGTGGACCATTCTATATGCAGGAAGGTACGGCTTTCTGGTCCAGCTTCTCAAACCCATAATTCCTGAAAGTCTTTACAATACAGGTTTTCTTGGGAATGCATCTACTGCAATGCCGGCTGTGGTACTTGCTGTGGCATTAAAGAATGTAGGTTTTGGGACCATTCTCTATACGGCATCACTGAATAATATTTCTGCGGATATCGAAGATGCAGCAAAAATTGACGGAGCCCGCGGGTTTAAGAAGTTTTTCAGCATTACTTTTCCTCTCGTTAAAAATACCACTACTTTTCTTGTTATTACTGGTGTCATCGGTGCTTTTTCTGCTTTCTCTGAGTTTTTTGCAATGACCGGTGGAGGACCTATAGTAGAAAAGTGGGGCGAACCCCTCGGAGCTACAAAGGTTGCTGGATACTATCTTTACAATCATATAACTAACCTCAGGCTTGGAATTGCATCTGCCACTTCCTTTGTACTGTTAGTACTGACTCTTGTGATTTCCATTATCTATTCAAGGGCTACAAGAGAATGAAAAGGCATAGTTTCTGGAAATACTTCTTTATTACATTACTACTTATAATTTGTCTCTTCCCATTTTTATGGATGCTTATCACCTCTTTTAAACCGGAAAGCGAGGCGCTTTTGATTTCGCTTCCCAGTAAGATAACATTTGAGAATTATAAAAAGATCCTTTTCGAATACAAGTTTTATCGATACTTTGTAAATAGCCTTATAGTAGCGACTGTATCTGCTACATTCTCCACATTGTTCGCTTCCCTTGCTGCTTATGCATTCGCAAAAAAGGATTTCCCTCTTAGGAATTTTCTATTCTGGTTATTTATATCTTCAATGATGGTGCCTGGACTCCTCTATGTGATTCCTCAATTTCTTATTGTGTATCAATTCCAATGGATAAATCGCTATGAAGGTATGATTGTTCCCCACCTTGCGAATGTATTTGGTATGTTCCTAATAACCCAGTTTTTAAAGGATGTTCCCGACTCACTTCTCGAAAGTGCTAGGATTGATGGTGCTCCTGAATATAAGGTGTTTTTTAACATTGTAGTACCTCTTACCCTTCCTATAATTGCAACGGTCTTCCTTCTAAATTTTCAGTTTCATTGGTCCAATTTCTTGTGGCAACTACTTGTAGCTCAGACCGAGTCTATGTATACCGTTCCCGTAGGCCTTGCAATGTTTAAAAGTGCTCATGAAGAAGCGTACGCTTTAAAGATGGCAGCATCGACGGTTTCACTTTTGCCTATAGTGATTCTTTTCTTTTTTGCTCAGAGATATTTTATTGAAGGCATTACACAAGGTGCGGTAAAAGAATAGTTTTTGCAAATAATTTGATTTTGTAAGATTTTAGTTTTAAACTTTATTGTATGAAAGGTAAAGGAGGTATATATGTTTGCACAACTTTTAAGAGAAGATAGGGTTATAATAGATTTGAAGGCTAAGGATAAAGAGGAGGTTTTACAGGAGCTACTAAGTGTGTTGAATTTAAAACCCGAGCAGGAAAAAATTGTTCTCGAACAGCTTAAAAAAAGGGAGGCAATCGGTTCTACGGGAGTAGGCAGAGGAGTCGCAATTCCACATACGAGAAGCGTTGTGGTAGATGATGTTCAACTGGTTGTTGGTGTATCGAAGGGAGGAATTGATTTTCAATCACTGGATGGGAAACCCGTCCATTTGTTTTTTCTTTTAATTGCTCCACCTCAGGATCTGGGAGCAAGGTACCTTATTACTCTAGGCGAAATTGCCAATGTTGCTAGAAAAGTTGTTTCAACGAAAGAATATTTGAATTTTGAAACCTCAAAGGAATTGATGGAATACCTTATGAAAATTTATAGGGAGGCTTAATGGACCCGATTCTGGAAATGCTCATTGCCCTGGAAAGCCTTGACGCTGAGCTAGAAGATTTTGAGTCTGAAGAATATAGAAATTCAATAAATATTACCCAAAGTGCAAGTGACGAGGTATTTTCTCAGCAGATAGATAAGTTAAAAGAGTTAAGGGAAGAAGTTGTAAGGAGTCTTCCTATTGCTATTTATAAGAGGTACCAGAGACTGAGGGAGAAATACAAGAGAGGTGTTGCTCCCGTTGTTAACGGAATTTGTGCGAATTGTTTTATGGAGTTTCCTTCAGCACTTGTTTCAAGGCCTGTTAAAAACAAATCGCTTGAGACCTGCCCCAATTGTGGAATCTATGTATACTGGACTAAATGAGCTTAGGAATAGAAGAAGAATTAAGAGTTATAAAATTTAACACAGTAGACCTTCTCCCTGAAGAAGAGTTATTAGAAAAGCTCAGGAGAAAGGGATCCCTTATAATAAAGTATGGTGCCGATCCATCGAGGCCAGATCTTCATTTAGGGCATTATGTTTGCCTCAAAAAACTGAAAGACCTACAAGATCTCGGTCATCACGTCATTTTTATAGTAGGTGACTTTACCGCTATGATAGGCGATCCGTCTGGTAGGTCAAAGACGCGGCCCAGGCTAACTCCAGAGGAAGTGAAGCAAAACTCCAAGACCTATTTTGACCAGGTATTCAAAGTCCTTGACGCTACAAAAACCGAAATCAGATATAACTCTGAGTGGCTTTCAAAGTTGACTCCGTATGATGTGATAGAACTTTCTGCTACATACACGATATCAAGGATGCTGGAGAGAGACGATTTTAAGGAACGATTCAAAAGAAATATTCCGATCTCGATTCACGAGTTTCTGTACCCATTGTTTCAGGCTTACGATTCGGTTGCCATAAAGGCGGACATAGAAGTTGGTGGGACTGACCAGAAATTTAATTTTCAGGTTGGAAGGGAGGTTCAGAAGACTTATGGAATAGAACCCCAGGTCATCCTCACGGTTCCACTTCTTGAAGGCACTGATGGTAAGCTGAAGATGTCGAAGTCTTACGATAATTACATAGGTATCACTGAAGCACCTCATATGATGTTTGGTAAAGTGATGTCTATTCCCGATGAACTCGTATTAAAATATTATAGACTTGTGCTTTACTACGATGATGTGACCATTAAAGAAATTGAAAGAAAAATGAAGGAAAACCCAAGGGAGTGTAAGGCGGACCTTGCTGAAAAAATTGTTGAGATATTTTGGGACAAAAGTGCAGCAAAAAGAGCTCGAGAGGAGTTTGACAGGGTTTTCAAATTCCGTGACATTCCGGAGGAAATCCCAGAATTTCGCATACCGAAGGAGGGGATGGCTCTCATTGATATTCTTGTGAATTCAGGCATTGTTCAGAGTAGGTCTGAGGCAAGGAGGTTGATTGCACAAAGAGCCGTAAAGGTGGGGGACCAAGTGCTTGAGAAAGAGTTTGAAAAGATTGCACCAGAAGACAATATGGTTATTAAAGTTGGTAAAAGGAAGTTTCTTAAAGTAATCCAACAAAGCGAATGAAGATCCTTGTAATCAACTGGCAGGATTTAAAAAATCCTCTAAGTGGGGGCGCAGAAGTACATTTACATCAATTTTTCTCTTATTTTGTTTACAAGGGTCATTCTGTAACTTTGTTGTGTTCTTCTTTCAGGGGGGCGGAGAGAGAAGATGTACAGGACGGCATTAGAATCATAAGAAGGGGGCATCGGCAGTTCTTTAATTTTCTCGTACCTTTTTATTTAAAGCAACTTTTATCCACCGAAGACTTTGATATTATTGTTGAAGATGTGAACAAAATCCCGTTCTTTACGAGATATTTTACAAAAAAGCCCATTGTAGTGATTACACATCACTTTTTTGGCAGAGTAATATTCCAGGAAACCAATCCACTTTTTGGTCTCTATGTGTACCTCTCTGAGAGACTTTTCTACAAGTTATACAGAGGATTACCTATAATTACAGTCTCTGAGAGCACCAGGGAAGAACTTGTGAAAAATGGAATACCTGAGGCTTCTATAAGTGTGGTATATAATGCCGTTGATGTGGATTTCTTCAAACCGGGTGAGAAGTCAGCTTTGCCATTTGTTCTTTACCTTGGTCGGCTTAAGAGATATAAGAGAATAGACCTTTTTTTAAAAACTGTGAAAATTTTTAGAGAAAAATATTATTCAGGGCATCTGCGGGTTGAGATTGTAGGAGATGGAGATGCCAAGAAAGAACTTGAGAAGCTTGTAGTAGAGCTCGGACTTGGCGATCTTGTTAAGTTTACAGGTTTTGTTTCTGAAGAAGAGAAAGCAAGAAAATTGCGGGAAGCATGGCTTATTGTTAACACGTCGCCAAAGGAGGGGTGGGGGATTGTGGTCATGGAAGCTCAAGCATCTGGGACGCCAGCTATAGTCTTCAATTCCCCAGGGCTGAGGGAGGCGGTAAGACATGGAGAGACTGGTTTCATAGTCCCCTTTGGAGAGGTTGAAAATATTGCAGTTTTGATGAGAAAATTAGTAGAAGACCGTGATTTGAGAGAAAGACTGTCTTCAAATGCAAGAATGTGGGCAGAGAAGTTTAGAATTGACCAACTAAGAAAAGAATTCTACGAGACCTTTTTGAAGCAGGTTTCCCTACGTTAATTCAGCAAATACCACACGCTTTGCACATCTGTGGATTGCAATGCGGTGTGAGGAGGCGTTTTTGGGCTTTAAGATATTCTCTTTCGAGAAAGGATTCTTCAACGCCAGAGTCAATGAAATGGAACGGTAAGGTTTTTGAGTAATCAAGTTGGAAGAGATATTTGTTCATTTGTAGAGATGCTTCGATTTTCTTATGGTTACACAGTTCTTCCAGGATTGCATAGCCCAATTCCTCACCTGCTCTTGAATATAGGAGCTGCCTTTTAGCCCCATTATAGTGTCCGATATCTACGTTTATACCTTTTGGGATTTCAAGTGCTTTTGCTTTTTGCCTGAATTCTTCTTTAGATGCTATTGGGATATTCTGAAAAGGCGTATGGGGTTTTGGAACAAAGATGCTGAAAGTTACGCTGATCTTGCCGTCAAATAGTTCCTTTGATTGCTTTAATAGATTATTGGTCTCTAAAATATCCTTAGCTGATTCAAAGGGGAGGCAGATCATAAAATACATCTTCATATGCTTGAACCTCAGTTCATTTAGCATTTTTATAAATTCCAGAATATCGGAATTTGAAACTCTTTTGTTAAGTCGATTTCTAAGTTCCTCGCTGCCAGTCTCAGGTGCTATGGTTATACTCTCAAGCCCCTTCTCCCGAAGCAACTTTAAGGTATCGTAGAAACTGGTACTTATCTTAATTGATGATGGATTTATAACCTTACATTTATTTGTAGTTCTGATAATTTCCTTAATATCTGGGTGATCTAAGATAGACCCTCCAATAAGACCCAGGTCCATTCCAACGGGAAATTCTTCTAACATTTGGGCAAATTTACTAGTGGGAATCCACCTGGGGGGCAGGTAGTTGTAGCTTAATAAGCAGAATCTACATTTCGTGCTGCAGCTTCTTGATAGTTCGACTAGATTCATCTTGAATGTAGCGTCAGGATAATAAAAAGCACTAAAAGATTCACTTTCAGTAAGGTCCTTTAAATATACCCTTTTCGCATGGTACTTTTTGTTTTGACTAATTACCCATTCTTCATTTATGTAGCATCCTTCCGCTAAGTCTTTCAAGTTTGTGAGTATTTTTGGCATAATAACTTCAGCTTCACCTATACATAGTAAGTTAAAAAAGGGAAGAAGGGGGTAAGGGTTAGTGGAAACTGCAGCCCCACCTGCAATCAGAATAGGTCGTGTCCTCTTATCAACGTGGGGTTCTATGCCGCTCTGAAGTAAAATTTTTATAACGTTGTAATAGTTTGGCTCGAAATCAATTGTAAAGAAAATAACATCAAAGTCTTGAAGTTTAAGGCCTGTCCGTACGCCTTCCGTGTGATCCAGAGAGAAAATATCAGTGAAGAATGATTTATTTAGAATCCTATAAAGGGTGTGAACTGCAAGGTTAGATGCAGCATTTTTTAAGACTTCTGGGAATACAATTGCGCATTTTTCTTTTGAGTGGATAAATGGTACAAACCATTGAATCGAGGGACTATTCTTTCTTATGTTTTCTAACTCCCGGCGGAAGGTCCAGATTAATGAGGTCTTTTGGTTTGGAGGTAATACTTTCGATAATAGAACTTGTGGTTTTCTTTCCAGTAGTTCCAATAAAGTATATTTCAGCGTATGCTTTGACTGATTTGTCGCCCTCCTTTTGTAGGCCGTATTTAAGGCCCGTCTTGTCAGGTAGATGTTTCCTCAAATTTTCCATTATCTCATTGAATGAAGTCATCTTAAGGTCGCCGTTAGTCTTTATATATACGAGGGCACCTTTTACGTCATTGATGCTAACGCCAGCTAATAATGGGTTAAATAAGACACTATCAATCGCTTTTTGTACATCCCCACTTGTCTCCGCAACACCTTTGGCGAAGTAGCCAAGCCCACCGCGTGAAATGGTTGCTTTTAGATCATTAAAATCAACATTCACTTCACTAAATTCCTGGACTATACTGATAATAGATTCCACGCAATTTTTTACAACGAGATCAACGAGGGCATAAGCCTCACTTACACTTGAATCCATACTTGCTACTTCAGAAATCATATTGTTATCAATAACCACAATTGTATTCAGATATTTTTCCATTTCAGAGATCGCCCTCAGGGAAAGTTCCCTCTTCCCCTCGAAATTAAAGGGTAGTGTAAACACACCTACCGTAAGTATATTCCTTTCCATGGCAAATTTAGCAACAACAGGTGAAGCGCCCGTTCCTGTGCCATTACCTAAACCTGCTACAATGATGAGCAGATCGGTATCCTGAAACCTATTATGGATCTCATATAGAGATTCTTCTGCTGCCTTTCTTCCGATGGCTGGATCTGCACCTGCGCCACCACCGCGGGTAAAACTTTTTCCAATTGGAATGAGGTGGGTAGCTCTTTGTTTTGATAATGCCTGCGCATCCGTATTTAGGATGATAGTTTCACAAGGTAATCCACTTAGATAAATCTTCTGGACGATATTTCCTCCCGCTCCTCCAATGCCGACTACTTTGATATTGAAATTTATACTACCTTTGCTTTTATAGGCAGTGATCATTGTACCCCATCCCTATTTACCGAATATTCTCTTGAATATTCCTTTAACACTTTTTACTACATCTAAATTTGATTCATATGGATCACCTAAGGAGATGTTTCTATAAGCGAAGAGGAGGACGCCAAGGGAAGAAGAGAGGGAATAAAAAGCAGGAATATCGTAGGTGTTAACGAGAGTTTCTACTATGCCTGATGGCCTGTATATTTCAGCCTTTACATTGAATACCTCTTCAGCCAGTTTTTCAATGTTTTCAATTTGGCTTGATCCTCCTGTAATTCTGACAAAAGTGATTTTATCATTCAAATCTATCTGAATTAGCTCTTCCTTGATTACGTTAAATATCTCACTCAGCCTTTCGGATACATATTTTACGAGAAGGTCTTTTTTTATTTTATCTGTTTTCGCAGAGCTATAGCCCAGATCTATATATTCTGATATGCCCTCGCTATTTGAAACAAGTTGACCATATTTTTTCTTCACTTCTTCGGCTTTGTCCATTGTAATTCCGAAATAGTACTTTAAATCTTTATTTATGTGAATTCCTCCCACCGGCATGGTCTTCACCGTTTGTAACTTATTTTCAATGATTACACCAAAGTTGGTAAGATCTCTTCCAATATCAATGAACAAAACTCCATTTTCTTTTTCTTCGGGTGTAGTTAGTTCAAAGAGTTCGGCTATAGGCTGATATGCGAACCTATCTGCGAAAATTCCAGCTTTTTCAAGTGCTCTTTTGTAGTTTAAAAGTGCAGATTTTCTCGCCGTAATTAATGCAGAATTTACCTCGAGCCTTACGCCGAGCATGCCCTTTGGATTTCTTATGTCGGTCTTTGAGTCGACATCAAACTTAATGGGAATAGTTTGGACGATCACACGTCCTTCCTCGAGGTTTACTGTCCTTGAGCTTGCAATTGCTTGTTCAAGGTGTTTTTCCGTTATTTCTGCAGGGTTGTCAGGGGTCCCGCAGCCTGCCATTCCCTTGGAAAGTTTGAGTTCTACTTCCGGATCAGAAAAGCCAATGTACACGTATGAGGGTTCAAATTTCAACTTGCCAGAAGTCTCTGCTAAGCCTTTTCTGACCACTGTGGCTACATTTTCTAAGTTATAGATCTGGCCAGACCTTATGGTGTCTTGATCTACAGGGATCGCTGTCCAATTTTTTATTGTAAGCCCATTTTCTATTGATGCAAGAAAGAGAACGATTTTTGATGAGCAGAAATCAACAACCAAAAAGTTTTCCTTCATTATAAGACCTCCCTAAGCAAAATGATCTCCATCTTTAAGAATAACTATTTCTAACTCAAGTTCAATGTTGAACATAGCTTTCACCCTGCTCCTTCCCTCATCTATGAGCATATTGATGTCATCACAAGTTGCGTCGTTAAAATTCACTATGAAGTTTGCGTGTTTTTCTGAATATTTAGCACCTCCAATTGTATAACCTTTCAATCCCGCCCTGTCTAACAGATATCCAGCACTTACCCCCGTTGGATTTTTGAAAACCGAGCCTAAGGTCAGCTCACCAATAGGTTGGGACTCTCTCCTTCTTTTTTTGTATATTTCAATTGCGTTTTTTATTGTTGCAGTGTCGGATTTTGCCAATTTGAAGCTTGCCTCGAGCAGGATGCCAAACGTTTTTAGCCTACTGGAGCGATAAGAAAACTGCATATCTTCTTGACTAACTTCAATTATTTCGTTTTTTGTAGTTAAAATTTTGCCGCACTCAAAAACTTCTCCAATCTCTCTTCCAAATGCTCCCGCATTTCCCGCCACTGCGCCACCTACAGTTCCAGGGATTTCACACAGTTGTTCTAAACCGGAAAGTCCGGCACTCACAAGCTCTTGAACGAGCTTTGGCAATTGTGTCCCTGCTTTAACTGTAGCGATGTTTTCTCGTATTTCTATTCCTGAAAACGGAGTGGTTTTTATAATAATACCGTCATAACCTTTATCGCTGAAAAGGATATTACTTCCTTCGCCGACAATGTAATAAGGTACACCTAATTCCTGTGCTGTCTCAATTAGATTCTGCAAGTCTTCATACGAATTCACATAAGAGAACATTTTTGCAGGCCCACCTATCCTTATGTAAGAATGTTTTTTTAGAAGTTCTCCCTTTACGATTTTCATAGCTCTTGCAGTAATGCGTCCCCAATCTTGTATATATTCCCTGCCCCCAGGGTGATTAGCAGGTCCCCGGGCCTCAGTTCTTTCTTTAAAAATTCTTTGATCTCGTTGAAATCTTCAATATAATATGCATTTTTGTGTCCGTATTTTTTGACGGCATCGTAAATAAGACGCCCGCTGACACCTTCAATTGGTTCTTCGCCAGCAGGATAAATTCCCGTTACTATTACAAGATCGGCATCGAAAAAGGAGGTCCCGAATTCTTCATGGAGAAAATAGGTCCTTGAGTATCGGTGGGGTTGAAAAACTGCGACAATTCGACCATTATTGTATTCTTTTGCTGTCTTGAGAGTTTCCACAATTTCAGCTGGATGATGACCGTAGTCATCCACAACGGTAATGTTTTTTTTCACCCCTTTAACTTCGAACCTTCGCGCCACTCCACGAAACTCTGCAAGTCCTTTGATAATGTCTTCCGCCTTTATATCAAGTTCCATCCCAACAGCGATAGTTGCAAGAGCGTTCTTTACATTGTGAAGCCCTGGAACATTTATTGACACCTCACCTATTTTAGTTTCCCTGTAGTAAGCGGTAAATTTTGAATAATCTTTCCCACGTTGGATGTTTCTTGCGTTAAAATCAGCGATGGAAACAAAGCCGTAGGTAATCTTTTTTCTTTGAATTTCTGGCAAAATTTCAACGGTATTACGGTCGTCAATATTTGCAACTACAGCGCCATAAAAGGGTGTTTTATTGCTGAATTCTGTAAAAGCTTTCTTTATATTATTTAAGTTTCGATAGTAGTCGAGGTGTTCCATATCTATATTTGTAATAACAACAATGGTAGGGAAAAGGTGCAGGAACGACATATCGCTTTCATCTGCTTCTACAACAAGGTATTCTGACTGGCCAAGCTTTGCACCAGATTTTTGTCCCTTTATGATTCCACCTACGATAATTGTTGGGTCAAACCCGGCGCTCTCCAAAGTCTTTGCAATCATAGAAGTAGTTGTGGTTTTTCCATGCGCTCCAGAGACTGCAACGGTGTATTTAATGCGTGTAAGCTCTGCAAGCATAAGGGCTCTCCTGATTACTGGGATTCCCAGCTCTCTTGCCCTTATTACTTCTACGTTATCTTCTCTTACTGCAGTTGAAACTACAACAAGATCTGCATTATCTACATTATCAGGGTGATGTCCATATGTCACTTTAATTCCAATTTCTTCGAGGTGTTCTGTTGCTTGGTTTGAAACTAAGTCAGACCCTGTTATAGCAAATCCTAAGTTGTTGAGGACTTCTGCAATCCCGCTCATTCCGGTCCCGCCTATCCCTACGAAGTGGATTCTTTTAAATTTTTTTGCAATTTGCATTTTTTCTAATCTCCGTGAATATTATACTTTCAGGATCATGGAGAAACATCTTGGGTACTGTTTTTCTTTTGTAAGCCCACGAAAGGTCACTTAAATATGATCTGAGGCTAAGTTCTAAATTGGACTCGTCAATTATGACTGCTGTACCTGCATCTTCGAGTGTTTTTGCATTATAGTACTGATGCTTATCTCTTGAATATGGGTATGGCACAAGGATGGCTGGTTTCTCATGGAAGGCTATTTCCATGCATGCGCTGGCACCAGCTCGAGAGATAATGATGTCAGCCGCAGAATAATAGAGCCCAATTTCTTTTGTAAAAGGGTATAAAAGGCAATTTTCTATCTTTTTCTTTGACACGAAGTTTTTGAAATAATCAAAGTTCCTTTGACCAGTCTGTATTATGAAAAAAAATTCGTGGAATTCCTCTACATAGGGCATTATCTTTTCAACCATTCCCTTTGCCCCGAGACTACCTCCTATTACGAGTACTATTACTTTTTCTTTTGGTAGTCCGAGGAGGTTTCTGCTTTCTTCTTTTGTCAATTTCCTCTTTGCTTCGTTTCGCAGAGGCAGTCCAGATAGAATTACATTACCTTTAATGTATTTTTTTGATGCTTCAAAGGCGATAAAAGTTCCCTTCGCAAAACGTGCAAAGTATTTATTAACAATACCTGGGATGACATTTTGTTCGAGAAGGTAGAATGGGGTTCTTAAGCATATTGATGCTGCGAGCACAGGGGCTACGGCGTAGCTACCGGTCGCAAAAATTACGCACGGTTTTTTTTTCTTTAAAAGTATAAGACACCTAAAGAAGTTCACGAGAAGATAGTATGATGCTTTTATAAACTTTACAGGTTTTTTTTCAAAATGTTGAGAGTTTATATATATCACATTTTCCCTGTCAAGTTCTCCTATTTTACTTCCTGCCAGTAAGTAGAGGACTTTCACCCCGTTCTTTTCAAAAAAATCACCACAGCTAAGGGCTGGAAATATATGTCCACCTGTGCCTCCTGTGGCGATTAAGACGTCAACGGATGCTTTCATAGTCCTCTACCTTTTCGGAAATATGGCTCAGTATTCCTAATCCGAAGAGATTTACCAGAAGGGAGCTTCCGCCCATGCTTATCAATGGTAGGGCTTGCCCTGTTGGTGGAAAAAGTCCGAGATTGACTCCAATATGGACTGCCGATACCACAAATATCATGAGTGTAATCCCAATAGCCACTAAAGAATAATAATAATTGGCACGGAAGTGGCGTGAAGCTGCATTAAAGCCTCGCAAAATAATGATTATGTACCCCATTATAATTATGAATGCACCCAAAAATCCGAGCTCTTCACAGATTATTGCAAAAATAAAGTCATTTTCAGCCATGGGAAGATAAAGGTATTTCTCCGTACTTTTACCAATGCCTTTACCAACGACTCTTCCTTCTGAGATAGCGATCAGAGACTGTTTAACCTGATAATGCTTTTCTCCACTTACGAAGGTTTTAATCCTCTTTTCGACATGCGTAAATTTTTGGGGTACGGCTACATAAAGCATAAGGAGCAATAACACTGAAAAGAGCACTGGGATTAAGAGATTCGTAATTTTAACGCCCGCAAAGAAGAGCATACCAAATACTATGATGGCTATAATAAGCGCCATGGAGTAATTTGGCTGAATAGCGGTGAGAAGGATAGCGATAAATGGAAGAGCGAGCACTTTTAGCAGTTTTATTGGATTCTTGAGGGCGGATCTCTCTTCATAAAGTTCGTTGGCGAGATAAAGGATAATTACAATTTTTGCGACTTCTGAGGGTTGAAAGGTTAAAAGCCCAACCTTTAGCCAGCGCGTGGCGCCGCGACTCTGAAGTCCAACGATAAAAACTAGCCCAAGGATGCCGATTATCACGTACATTGCATACTTGATGTATTTTCGATAGTTTTTAGGGTCAATACTTCTACCTATGAGAAATGCCATAATTCCGATAGCGAGTCTTAGAATTTCTTTGAAAAAAGCTCTAAATTTTGAGATCCCGTAAAGGTCATATCTATAAAAAGTTGCCGAGTAAACCATTATTACGCCAAATATAACAAGCACAAAAGTGCTTATGCAAAGCCAGAAGTCAATTTTCCTCTGCAACCTTTTTGACCCAGTACTGAAATACATCACCTCGCTCCTTATAGTTCTTGAACATGTCAAAGCTTGCACACCCTGGTGAAAGAAGCACCACGTCACCAGCGTTTGCATTCTGAAAACTTTTCCTGACGGCGTCTTCCATATCCGTTGCTTCTACAACTTTTACTTTATCGGAAAACGTCTTTAGGATTTTTGGCGTTGCTTTACCTATTGCTATTATTGCCTTACAGTGCTTTTTTATAGGTTCCCTTAAGCTCGAAAAGTCAAGGTCTTTATCTTCTCCCCCCATAATTAATATGCAGGGTGCGTTAATACCGTTTAGAGCGGAGGCTACAGCGTGGGGGTTGGTCCCTTTCGAATCATCGAAGAATTTGATACCATTTTTCTCGAGGACGAATTCAATTCTATGGGGTAGGCCTTTAAAGTTACGTAATGTACGCTGAATATGGTTTAATCCCAATCCTTCAAGATATGCAAATGTTGATGCTACAGCTGCGTTGAAAATATTGTGATTTCCAGCGATGCGCAGATCGCTGACTTTAAAAAGCGATATCTTCTCATCTCCTAACTGGAAATAAACTGTGTTTCTATCTCTGTTGAGATACACACCCTCTTGTAGTTCACTTTGAAGGCTTACCCAGATAATTTTTGGTTTTGCTTTACTTTCTAAACTCCGAACCACGGAGTCGTCGTAGTTTAGAATCAAGTAGTCTTCATCGGTCTGATTTTCAAATATCCTTGCTTTTGAATTAATATAATCATCAAAATCCGGATGCCAATCCATATGATCTCGATCAATATTTAGAATGGTGGCATAGTCGGGCCTAAATTCTCTTATGGACCTTAGCTGAAAACTAGAGGTTTCTAACACAAAAATTCCATTTTTAAAAGCAAACATGCTTAGTGGATCACCAATATTGCCGCAGCAGTACACCTCTTTTTGTACATCTTTAAATAACTGATATGTAAGTTCAGTCACGGTGCTTTTTCCGTTTGTTCCAGTTATGGCAATATACTCACCAGATGTAAGTTGATATCCTATTTCAAGTTCTCCTACGATTTCAATTCCACGTTCCTCGGCTTTTTTCAATATCTCAAGTTCTGGTTTTACAGCTGGGCTAAGGACTATAAGATCAGCTGCGAGGACCCTTTCTGTGTGACCATTTTCTTCGTATTCTATTCTCCTTGCCATAAGTTCTTTCTTATGTGCTTCGTTAATTAATGACATATCTGAAACAAAGACTGTAGCTCCGCACTTCTGTAAAGCCAGTGCAGACTCAAATCCGCTTTTACCGCATCCAAGAATAGATACCTTCTTTCCTGCGTATTTCGAGGTATTAATACTTTTTTTCATTTTATTTTTATCATCCCAAGCGCAATAATGGAAAAAACAAGGGATATGATCCAAAATCTAATTGTAATTTTTACCTCATGCTTACCTTCTTCTTCAAAATGATGATGAAGTGGAGCTTTCCTGAATATCCTCTTCCCACCTGTAGCTCTGAAATAAACGATCTGAAGAAATACGGACAAGGCCTCGATGACAAATAATCCCCCTGCAATGATTATAAGTATCTCTTGTTTTAGAAGTACTGATGAAATGGCAATTATGCCCCCTATAGATTGAGAGCCACTGTCCCCCATAAAAACCTGTGCAGGATATGAGTTATACCAAAGGAAACCAACGAGTCCTCCAGTGAGCGATGCTGCGAGGATTGTGAGCTCTTCGATGCCAGGGATATAAAATAGATGTAAGTAACTCGACAAAATGGTATTGCCCTCAAAATAGGCGAGTAATAATATCACTAAGGCAGGAGGAATCGAACCACCTGCTGCGAGGCCATCCAAGCCGTCTGTTAGGTTAACTGCATTGGTGAAGCCCAGGAACACCAGTATTATAAAAATTAGGTAAAAATAGCCTAGATTCAGGTTTATGTTTTTAAGGAACAGGAATTGGGTTCTGAATGCGATATCTTCAGGGTAAGAGAGGTTAATTGATACAACTATAAATACTGCAAGTAAAAACTGGACTAAGAGTTTTTCCCATATGGTGAGGCCACCCTTTCTTGTGCCCCGTAATTTCCTCAAATCATCCAAGAGGCCAATTAGGAACATGAAGAAGGTTGCAATTAGTGCTATTAATATAAATGGAGCATTGAACCTTGCAAAGAGTATTGTTGATAGAATTGTAATAGGTATGAAGATTATGCCACCTGCCGATGGAGTCCCTGCCTTATTCTTATGACTTTCTGGCACGTAATCCGAAATGCGTTCTCTATATTTTGTAAATTTTAAGTAAAACTGCATCAGTATGAGTGTTAATATCAGGGAAAATGTTAGGGCTAGACCTGCTCTGAAGGTAATGTATCTTAAGAGATTTAATGGTTTGAAGCTGCTTCGAAGCGGATACAGCCATTCATAAATCATAAAATTGCCTCCAGTTTGTTTAGGATTTCCTCAAAAGCTAAAGCCCTTGAGGCTTTTAGAATAACATAGTCTCCGGGTTTAATATACGTTTTGAGGAATTCCACGGCTTCATCTTTTGAATTAAAATGGTAGGCTTCTTCAATACCTGCCTTTTTCACCTCTTCCGAAATGACCTTTGATAGATTTCCCACAGTAATAAGGTTTTTATGTTTTTCTTCAACAAAAATTTTCCCCATACTTTTATGCTCATTCTCTGCATATTCTCCAAGTTCCAGCATATCACCGATTATGAAAATCAGGCGGTTACCGCCCTCCTTAAAGGTTCTAAGTACTTCTGCCAATGAATCAGGATTGGAATTGTAAGAATCATTTATAAAAGTGATCCCTTTTATCTCTATTCTCTCCATCCGCATTCTTTCGTCTTTAAAGTCTTTAATGATGTTAACCATATCAGTCGGAGGGATTCCAAGGTATTCAGCAATGGCAATGGCTGCTATTGCGTTTTCTAACATGCCCCTTCCAGGGTATGGAAATATGAACTCGTGTCCCTTATAAGTGAACTCAGTGTTTAGGGGGCTGAACTTTGCGTGCTCCGGTCTAACCTCTCCTTTTATGATTCCGAAGGTTACACGACGTGCAGTGTAGGGTACACGGGAGTTTAAAAGGTCAAAGTAAGGAGTTTCGGCATTTAGGAATGCAGTTCCGTCATACTTAAGGTCTCTAAAAAGTGTTGTCTTTTCTCTTGCTATGTTTTCGATGTTTCCGAAGAATTCTATGTGTGCTGAGCCTACTCTGGTTATTAACGCAAGATCCGGCCTTGCGATTGATGTAAGATATGAAATTTCTCCTGAATGGTTTGTCCCATATTCGAGAATTATGAAGTCGGAATGGGGGGGCGCCTCCAGTATTGTCAGAGGGAGCCCTATGTGGTTGTTAAAGCTCTTCTTCGATTTGAATACACTGTACCTAGATGAAAGGAGGGTAAAAACCAGTTCTTTTGTTGTGGTTTTACCAACAGATCCAGTGATGCCAATGATCTTCGCCTTTAGTTTTGAGACTCTATAGGCAGCCAGTCGTCCCATAGCTAAAATAGTGTCATCTACGCGTATATGTGGTATTGTTGCAGGGATTTTTGCTCCAAAGGGTACAATTACCGCTTCTGCTCCTTGGGAGATTGCCTCTTCTGCAAAATTTGCCCCATCGAATTTTTCGCCTTTTAGAGAGAAAAATACAGAATGTGGTTTCACAGCCCTTGAATCTACATAAAATTCAGATACTTCACTATCTGGAGATATGTTTTTTGCGATGCCTCCAACCGCCTTAGTTATTTCTCTTAAGGTAAGCATCCCCTCTCCGTTAAGGCTTTAATTGCAATCTCGTAGTCTGAAAAATGATAACGAATATTGTTTATTTCTTGGTATGTTTCATGACCTTTACCGATGAGCAACACGATGTCTTCGGGGCTGGCTATTTTTATTGCATGAATAATTGCTTCTTTTCTATCGGGTATTACCGTATATTTATTTTTTTTCATACCCTTTAGAATATCATTTATGATTTGCTCTGGCGGTTCTGTCCTTGGGTTGTCTGAGGTAACTATCTGAATATCGGAGTATTTTTCGGCAATCTCGCCGAATAGTGGGCGTTTTCCTGAATCCCGGTCTCCTCCTGCACCGAAGACTGTAATTATTTTATTCTTGCGATGTTTTTGTACATTTGATAAAAGATTTTCCATGGATTCTGGTGTATGTGCGTAATCGACTATTACATGGATTCCGCAATGGTTTGGAACGATTTGAAAACGCCCAGGAACCTGCTGGATATGCTCTGCAAGTTCCCGTATGTGGTCCACTTTTCCTAAGATGTAAAGCACAGAAGCAGCACAGAGGAAGTTGTATACGTTAAATATTCCAGGTAATGGTATGTAGACATTCTCTTCGTTAATGATACCTCTTAGATTTAGAAGAGTACCTGAGAGTGTTGAGTCTAGGATTTCAGCTGTAAGATCGGCCTTGTTCTTGATACCATAGGTGAGACTCTTTTTTGATACTTTTAAGAATCTTGGAGAATAACTGTCATCTATGTTTATTACGGAGTTTTCGGGTTCATATTGAGAAAATAGTTTTAGCTTGGCTTTCAGATAATCTTCCATATTTCCATGGTATTCCATGTGTTCACGCGAGAAGTTTGTTAAACAAGCTATATGGAAATGGGTTCCCTCGATTCTGAATTCCTCTATGCCAGCTGATGAGACTTCCATTATAAAGTATCCAATACCATTCTTTAAGGCTGCGGACATAAACGCTTGAATATCTGATGCTTCAGGGGTAGTTCTCATCGCCTCAATGCAATTTTTCCCAATGCAATAGTATATTGTCCCTAAGAGCCCCGAGGTTTCTCCTGCTGCATCAAGCATATCTCGAATCATAAAGGAGGTAGTCGTTTTACCGTTTGTGCCTGTTATGCCAATGGTTTTCAGGGTTTTTGATGGGAATCCATAGAATCTGGCAGCGATATGACCGAGGTATTTTCGCGTATTATCAACAACGATTGCTGGTACTGGAAATTCCCCTTCTCTCTGAACCATTACCGCAGCGGCATCTCTTTCAATTGCCTCCCGAATAAAAAGATGACCATCGGTATTCCGACCTTTTAATGCTACAAATAGATCCCCTTTATTGACTTTTTTGGAATTGTAAGCAATTCCAGTAATTTCCGTATCGTTACCTACTATCTTAAGTCCTTGTGCCAACTTTGACAATAGCATCGTTTCCTCTCATAATGAATTCTGCAATACGCTTGAAAAGTGGAGCAGCAACCTCCCCACCGTACCTCGCATGTGCGGGCCCTTTGGGCCCAAAAATTACCGTGTAAACTAAATATTTTGGATTATCTTTCGGGAAAAATCCAATGAAGGAACTGATTATTGCATCAGAGGAGTATTTCCCCATTGAGAGGTCTATAGCTTTAGCAGTGCCTGTCTTCCCGCAAATTTCAATTCCAGGGACCTTGGCTTTTTTCCCCGTTCCTCGCTCAACGACGTCATATAGCATCTCCTTTAAAGTATCAGCAACTTCCTCACTTACTGCCCTTCGCACTACGATGCGCTTTCCATTTTTTAGTATCCTCGGTGTTAATAGGAAGCCACCATTAGCGACAGCACCGTAAGCCATAGCCATTTGAATCCCGTTGACCATTACTCCATAACCATATGCAATATTTGCGGTCCTTAACGTACCCCAAGTTGATGGTTTTTTCATAGCAGGGGCGGACTCTCCACCGAGGTTTATACCCGAGGGACACCCAATACCGAATTTTTGTGCAGTTCTGAAGAGCTTCTCCGGGCCTAATTTTAGCCCTATCTTTGCAGCTGCGATGTTTGATGAGAATGTAAAGGCATCTCTAACGGTTAGTAAAGATTCCGCATGCTCATCGACTACGAGATGGCCCGCTAAGTTATATTTCCCGTTTTCTGTATTTATTGTATCGTCAAGCTCCACGATTTTATTTTCCAATGCGCATGTATATGTGACTAGTTTGAATGTAGAACCAGGTTCGTAAGGATCCTCAACGGCAATGTTTTTGGCGGGTATTTTTTTGTTGGGATTAGAGGATGGGTATGATGTTAATGCGAGTATCTCACCCGTCTCTGGATCTGTGACTATAACAAAGCCTCTTGAAGCGCCCACCTCCTCAACCCTTTCCTTCAGAGCATAATAGCAGAATTCTTGCAAAGAAAGACAGATTGTCGTGGTTACTGGGTTACCAGGTTTAGGATCCTCATCCATATCTTCGTTCAGTTTAATTAAATTACCCCTGGCATCCCTCAAATAAAGTATCTTCCCAGGTTTTCCTCTTACAATTGGGTCCATTATAAGCTCGAGGCCGCCAAGAGGATTCTCATCTTCGCCAATACATCCAATAACGGGGGCAGTTACTTCACCATATGGATAATATCTATCACCAACAATTTTCTGGACCACTTCGTTGGATCGCTCCAAATCCTTTATGGTTTCTGATCTGAATTTGAACGAAGCGATCTTTGTATGTATTTTCCCATTTTTTATAGCATAAAGGTTTAGTTCGCTCTGATCATCTCTCTGTCTTAAAAGGGTGTTTACCACCGAGGGGCTTAGTCTCGCTGTACTCTTATAAATCTTAAGATAGGGAACATTTAAAGCAAGTGGATTTCCATTTCTATCAAATATTGTCCCTCTTTCCCCTTGGATAGTGAAAGGCAGTATAGTTTGCATCCTTCCGAGTTCTCTGAATGGTTCTCCATGTGGCGTGATCTGAAATAAAAATAGCATAACTATCATAATGCCGTAAAATACGAGCACCAGTATATGTCCAGCTGTAATTCTAAGTTTCATTTTTTCGTTTTGCTTATAAGTAATAATAAGCTTCTTTCTTTATGTAGTTGTGCTTCTTCTATTAGGAGCTGTTTTTTTACTGTATCTAATTCCCTTCTAAGCTCCGCATTTTCTCGCCCTACAGAAACATTTCTACCTGCGAGACATAATGGGGGCACAAAGAGAATGAGAATTCCTATACCAGCTAATAATACTTTCTTCATCGTGCTCCTCCTTCTGGAAAACCCTAAGTTTAGAACTTCTACACCTTGGATTTTCAGAAATTTCACTTTCCGAAGGGACAAGTGGTTTTTTTGTTATAACCCTAATGCCATTAATAGATTTTAAACTTTTGCAAATTCTATCTTCCAAGGAATGATATGCGATAGTGAGAATAATACCGCCTTCGTTTAGGCATCGGAGGGCTCCGTATAAGCCACTTAGTATGTTCTCAAGTTCATTGTTGGTGAAGATTCGAAATGCTTGGTATATCTTAGGTATCTCTTCGTTAAATAAATTTTGTGGTATAGATTTTCTTATAACATTGTTGAGGTCTTCTGTAGTCCTGATTCTATTTTGGTTTATATAAATGCGGTGAGCCAATCTTTTTGCAAACCTTGATTCTCCATATTTTCGAAGCACATCCTCGATTTGGTTCTGGTCCATTTTCCAAAGTTTTTTGTACAGGGGTTCACCTTCATCGGGATTAAAGCGGAGATCAAGGAGTTCACTTTTTCTATATGAAAAACCTCTTCCAGACTGCTCAAGATGAAATGAAGACATTCCGAAATCGAATAGAACAGCATCGACTTTCCCCGTAACATATGTTGCAACGATTTCCTGTATATTGATATAGTTGGAATGAACAGGGATTAAATTTTTTACATTTTGTGTGTTTTCCTTAAGAATTTGAAAGTACACAGGGTCGATCTCAATTGCGACTATCTTTCCTCTTTGCCCCAGTATATTTGCTATTGTCAACGCATGTCCACCTTCTCCAGCCGTGCAGTCTACTACAACTTTTGGGGCAAATTCTCTTACGAATTGGGTGATGTTGTAGAGTTGGCAAGGTTCGTGTGAGTTCATAGCGGTATTTCTTTGAAATTTATGGAATCTGGTTCATGCAGTTTTATGTAAGTTTCAGGGTCCCATATTTCAAACCACCTTGGCATTTTTATAAAATGGCACGAAAATCCTAACTTTGCATGGGCTAAGAGATGGCCGGGAATTAGTATTCTTCCTTGTGCGTCTATTTCTACCTCTTCAGATTCACCTAAAATATATCTAATGGCTTTTCTTTTATCTTCATCCCACATTGGGAAATCCTTTATTCTACCAATAAATTTTTCCCATTCGTCCTGTGTGAAGATATAAATGCATTTTTCGATGCCCTTTGTGAGAATTAACCTCTCACCAAATTTCAGCTCTCGTCTAAGGTTAACAGGAATAGCTACCCTGCCTTTTTGGTCTATCTGATGTATGCGGTTGTTCTTTTTTTCCACTTTTCCCCACCTTTCACCATAAAGTTTAACTCATCATGAAAGGCTTGTCAAGAAGCACTTAAAATCAGAGAGAATCGTAAGCGTTATAGATGCTTTGAAACTATCCTCCTGGAACTCATTTATTAAGTTTTACAAAAACATTTTTGCAATTTCTTAATTTAAACTTATAATTCTGAATGTAGACTATGGATATATTTGAATCTTTGTCCAAATATACAATTCCAGAGTTGGTGCAGAAAACCGTAGAACTTCATATTTCAAATCCGTGCATGGGTTTCTATTATGAGGAACCTATTAGTTATGGTGAATTGATAAGAAGAATTATCGTAGTTTCTCACACTTTGAAAGAAAACGGGGTAAAAAAGGGTAGTAAGGTTGCAATTATTGGCGAAAATTCACCCAACTGGGTAATAGCATACCTATCTACTGTTTTCCTCGGGGGTATAGCGGTCCCCATTCTCCCTGATTTTCATTCAAAAGACATCAATAATATTTTAAGACACTCGGAATCTGAAGTGCTTTTCGCGACCCATTTTAATTTACAGAGGCTTTTGGGGTATGACCTTGGGGGTGTTAAGTATGTAATTTCTCTTGACGATTTTACTCCAGAGGAAAACCCTATAGAGATCAAGGGCCTTTCCAGTCTTATTCAAAAAGCAAAGGATATTGTATATTCAGTTGGTCAAAAGATGGGGCTTATTAGCGAAGAGGTTGGTCCCGAGGATGTTGCAGCCATTATATATACCTCGGGTACATCAGGTAACTCAAAAGGCGTTATGCTCACCCATAAGAATATAGTTTCAAACGTTTTTCAGGTGTCAAAATTGTTTGATTTAACAGAGAAAGATAGGTGTCTTTCCATCCTCCCTTTGGCTCACTCCTATGAATTTACCCTCGGTCTTATGTACGTTCTTTCAGCGGGCGCTTGCGTTTATTACCTTGGAAAAAAGCCAACACCTTCTACTATTGAAGAAGCTGCAAAGAAGGCAAAGCCGACAGTGATTGCTGCAGTCCCCTTATTCCTTGAGAAGGTCTATAAGGCTAAAGTAAAAAAGCTCATTGATGAAAACAAGACGGTGCGTATGCTAACACGCGTTCCCGTTTTTAAAAAGGTTGTGTATTCGAGGGTTCGAAAGGCTCTGCTTGATTTCTTTGGGGGATATTTAAGATGTATTACTCTTGGTGGAGCTCCGTTGACATATGAGGTAGAAGTTTTTTTGAAGCAGATAAAATTCCCTTATGCCCTGGGATATGGGCTGACAGAGGCTTCTCCGCTGGTTAGCGGTTCTCTGAGTTCAGAAACTAAGCTGAGCTCAAGTGGAAAAGTTGCACCGTTAATTGAAGTTAAGATTGTAAATCCTGATCCAGCTTCGGGAGTTGGTGAAATATGGCTAAAGGGCCCCAATATAATGAAAGGATACTATAAGAATGAAAATTTAACAAAGGAAGTACTTACTGAAGATGGCTGGCTAAAAACAGGCGATCTTGGTTTTCTCGATTCTGACGGGTATATATACATAAAGGGGCGTACGAAGAATATGATTCTAACTGCGACAGGTGAAAATATATATCCTGAAAATATAGAAGAAAAATTGGATATGCATCCTTGGGTTGAAGAGTCAGTAGTTTTCGAAAAAAACGGTAGAATTGTAGCAAAAGTTTACCTCAATTATGAGTCGCTCGAAGGCAAGTTAGAAGGGCACTCGGAAACTGAAAGAGAACAGGTTATTTTAAGCATTCTGAATCAGATTAGAGACGACGTTAATCAGGAGCTGCCACGCTATAGTAGAATATATGAACTCTATGAGTACCCTCAACCTTTTGAAAAGACCCCAACAAATAAGATAAAGAGATTTCTTTACATAACTTAGTAGCTTAAGGGTAAATTTTTGTTATCTCGGTGAATATCTGCGTTGCCACTTCTTCAGCATTTTTCTGTGGCCTATATAGTGTAAAAGTCTTGTATGCATTTTTCTTTACCAGAGATACGAGGGGATGAAAGTCTATTGCTGGTACAGTACAAACGATAAGCCCTTTACAAGATAATATGTTTTCCAACGCCTCTCTAAACCTTGTAGATAACATTTCCATTTTCCCTATTTCGTCAATTATCAGCACATCATGGGCACCATTCTTGAATTCATTGAGGGCGGGTACGATGAATTTTTCAATATTGTTAATGTTAACGTAATATTTTCCGATTCTATATTTTGAAAAGTGGTAGATATCAGCGAGAACTGCCCTTGACCCGGAAGTGGTTATTATCTCAAAGCCTATCCTGTTCCCTGATGAATCCCTCGCTTCTAAGGTATAAAATCCTGTGAAGCGTATTTTCCCCTCTTCGAGCCTTTCGATTAAAAATTTGCAGCAGGTCGTCTTTCCCGAACCGGGTTCACCACAGACCGCGATAATCATTCATACCACCCCGTGTATAATTTTACATCAGAAAAAAAGGAGGTTCTATATGCTTCCGAAGGCAATTGGTCCTTATAGTCTATTTAGGTTTTCAGAGGCAAGAAGGATGCTTTTTATTTCTGGACAGCTTGGTATCGATACTGAAAGTGGGCAACTAGCAACTGGCATTGAACAACAGACAAGAAGGGTTATGGAAAATATAAAAGCCATCCTCGAAGCCAATGGATTGTCAATGGGAGATATTATAAAAACCACGATTTTCCTAACAAATGTGGAAGACTTTCCAAAAGTTAATGAGATCTATTCAACTTACTTATCTGAGCCTTTCCCTGCACGTACTACAGTGATAGTAAAAGCCCTTCCGAAAAATGCACTTGTTGAAATTGAAGCAATTGCTACGGCTACACTTTAGACCACCGTTTTAGCCCCGGGATATACTCTTTCGCTATCTTATAAGCGTATTTAGACGGGATTTTTTCATTTTCTATCATATCCTTAGCTACCTTCTCAATCATTTCTTCTAAAGTTATATCTGGGTCTGTAAACCTTCCGTCTTTATAGCAATTTATACAGTATTCGTAGTTTTTGGTACCGTCCCTATTGGTACCAAATTCGCTTTCCTTTGTGAGGGGCGTCCCGCAGCTCTGACAGAGGGTTTTTAAAGCCATCCTCCTCTCCTTTGCTTTAAAATTTAACCAATTGTTCTAAAACTGCTTAGTATGGTTCCACATGTATTGTTGCATTTATGTTGTACGAGATCAATATTTTTTCAATTTCTTGCGTGATCCTGTGAGATTCTTCAAGGGTGATTTCTTTGGGGAGCCTTAAGTGAAAAGTGAGTTCCACATGTCTTCCATATTTGTGAACATGGAAATGATGTAGCGATGAAATTCTTGGATCGATTTTTGATACTTCCTCCAATACTTTATTGATCATTTCATCGGATACATTCTCTCCGAGGAGTGGTGAGATGCTATTCTTGATAATGTCAAAGGCTGTCCACAGGATTGTTAAAGAAATTAAAATCCCTAAATACCCATCAATCATAGGAATTCTTCCACTTAATGCCACTCCTACGAGAAATAGGACACTGGTAAGGGCATCGGATTGATGGTGCCAGCCGTCGGCTATCAACGCTTGCATCCTAACTTTATTTCCTGCCCAAAATGAAAAGATAGCAAGTCCCTGCTTTAAGACAGCACACAGAGCCTGAATTAAAATACTTGCAAGGGTAAAGGTTATCACGACTTTTCCATGGATTCTAATTACTGAATCTTTAAAGAAGTTGGCTGCCACAAGGGCAAGTAGAAGACCTATTATGAGGCTTGTAATCTTTTCGACTCTCCCATGGCCAAAGGGATGCTCTGTGTCAGGTGGTTTAGAGGAGATATACAATCCTGCCAACAATATCAGTGAGGTAACTGAATCCGAAAGGGTGTGCCAAGCATCTGCCTTTAATGAGACGGAGTTTATGTTCTTACCAATATAGAACTTTCCAGCAAAAAGTAATAAATTTAAGATAATTGATACATAACCTTCTATATACCCTAACTTATAGACCTTTTTGCCTGATTCGTACTGAAGTTCAGTCATTGATTAATTATAAGAGTTCTGCCTAGCAATTCTACTTTACTCTGTCTCAACTTTATAGCCCTTTGATTTCCACTCCTCAATCCCACCTTTGAGGCTAAAAACTTTCTTATGTCCCATTCTCTTGAGTATACTGACAACGTTTTTGCTTCTAAGTCCATGCTCGCAATATACAATAATCGTTTGATCAGTAGGTAAAGATAGAAGGTTTTTCTCCAAGTCACTTGAAAAGTAGTCAATATTTCTTGAACCAGGGATGTGCCCTTCACCGAATTTTTCAGAAGGACGCACATCTAAAATTATTAGTTTATCACCTTCTGAGTTAATTAGTCTTATTGCGTGGCTGGCAGAGGTTTCATCTTTTGATTTTCCTGAGAAGATAGGCGCGCAACTACAAAATATTATAATCATCATAAGCAAAGAACTATATTCGAATGTGCTCATTATTCTAACCCGCTATTGAGTGTTTCTTTGTTAAGCCATTCTAAGTAGTCCGGATTGCCATCCATTATTGGAACAGCAAGGACCTCAGGAACTTTGTAATTGTGAAGCGACTTTATAGCTTCGTTGACCTTTTTAAAGAGAGATTCTTTTGTTTTTATGATTAACATAAACTCATTATCTTCTTCGATTTTTCCATTCCACCGGTATGAACTTTTGAAGGGGCCGATGATTTGAACGCATGCTGAGAGTCGCTCTTGCAAAAGAAAATCTGCAAGCTTTTCTGCAGTTTCTTTTTGGTTTGTGGTTGTATACACGATTATGAATTTACTCATAGTTAAATTATATCACTACATACTTTTTTTTCAAAACAAGAGTACCGCTCGTTTAGTTATATTGTACAAATAGCCATACAGTGTTAACTTGATTATCCTCTAAAAGCCAAATAAAAAATGCGCTGCGCAGGACTCGAACCTGCAACCCACGGATTAAGAATCCGTTGCTCTGCCTGTTGAGCTAGCAGCGCTTTTATTATTATAACGTACTTGTAATGTCCCTTCAAAGCTTTGACTATTTATTAAAGCATTATTTCGATAAGGAGGGATTGTGGTTCGAGATTTTTGAATTATCATTAATAAACTCTAAGGGGATTCCTTACATATGCATTTAAAGGTTTTAAGACTGAGTGGCGTAGTTTTGTTTTATTTCGGATGGGGTACGTATTATGTGCTCCTTAGGCCGCGCTTTGTAGACCTTGGGGCCACATATTTTCAAATCTTGCTAATTGACAGTATTCCAGCACTTATAGCTTTGAGTTCTATATTGTGGGGAAGACTCGCAGATCTGATTTCCAGGAGAGCATTTCTTGCAATTAGTGCCTTTGGCGGGATTGTAATTGCTTTTCTTGGTTTTTTTGATACAGTCCCTTCATTATTGATCTTACTGGCTATTTTGAGCATCTTTGGTTCTATGGCACTGCCTGTAATTAACACACTCTTTTCTTTTGAGAGCGAAGTAGAGGCATCTTTTGCATCTTACCTTTTTGCAGAAGCTACAGGATGGATGCTCAGTGGACTGTTTATCGGATATTTGGCTAAGACTCCCATACTAACGAGGATTGGTTATACTATCGGGGGCATTTGCTGGATTTTGGGGATTTTAATCCTACTCTATATTTTGAGACACACCCAAACTGGTGAAACAGTTCAGAATTCTCATAAGAAACTTGGAGTGGGTAAAAACCTTATGTTCTTACTCTGTGGAGTGTTCTTTGTCGAGTTTGGGATAATAGTTTCTTATGGTATTTTGTCGGTAAAACTGTACGAATCTCTTGGGAAATCTAAATTCTTGTACGGTTTAGTGTGGTCTACTTTACCATCTTTTGCTTCGGTGGTCGTAAGCAATGCATATGGAGGGATAATTAAAAAAATATCTCCTTGGAATTCCTTAGTACTTATTTCACTCCTTTACTTTGTTAATGTGAATATTCTTAGCCACGTTTCCGGCATTTTTATGGCACTATTCTGGATCCTTCCTCTGTGGAACTTCTTACATATAGCTATTTACTCTGCTGTAGCAAAAGTTTCGGATGTCGAACTAAGGTCATCAGCGTTTGGACTTGTAAATGCTGTCCTTAACCTTGCAATGGTTCTTTCGTTTTCCGGTGGAATCCTTTCGGACCGTTTTGGCCAGGGTGCCGGTCTTTCTGCCAGCTACATTTCAATTTTTGTAGCTTTTGTGTTTTTCTATCTATTGAAGTTAAATGTTGAAAAGACTGGAATATGAGCCTTAAGGGAAAAAAACCAGCCCGCTTAGTTTTAGTAATCCAGGCTGCTTAATCAGTTAGTAAAAAGTCGATAGAGTGATACTTGAGTTTATCCATTCCTGTAGTAAAGAGCGGTTGGTTTTCAGTATGTATTTATGTCCAATGGGCTGGGAATAATGGACTTTAAGACAATTAACAGTTTAATTAGCAGTAGAAAAAAAGAAATTGAGTAATAGGGAGAGGTTAGCGATCATTCTCAAGGGCCTTAAAGAAAAATCCCAGGTTGCTTAAAGTTGAGAGACTATATAGGGGTTTGGTTTCAGATATTCTCGGGTTCTTGATTTAGGGTAATATTAATTTGTACCATGTCGGTGTTGATTTTTTTGAAATGTGGATTGTAATTATTCACAGTGATAAAAAGCTTCGAAAAGCTGAGGTATCAAGTAAAGGGGATTGTTACGAAATATGAAAGATGTAGTGAAGATTTGTTTGTTACTGGCAATGAATATTGGTGTGGTTCTTGCTCAAGCACTGGACACAGTCTGGACCCGGAGATACAACAGCCAGGCAAATAACGATGATAAGGCACAATACTGTGCAGTTGATAACTTGGGCTACCTGTATGTTACAGGTTATTGTTGGAATGGTGCAAACTATGATTACCTGACCATCAAGTATAATAGAGCGACTGGGGTATTCGAAGAGAATGGGTTTAATCCCTGGGACTCTAATCTGAGGATGTGGCAAGGGTTACCAACCCAATCCGCGGGTATACAACCGTCAACTATCGACTTATGTGGTCGCCGAGAGTGCAACTCAGCATTTACAATGTAAATGGACAATTGGTCAAGCGTCTTGTAGCTGGAGGGCAGCCAGCAGGGTCATATAACGTAAGGTGGGGTGGTTGTGACGAGTGATGGAGTCAGGCAAGTGCAAGTCTATTCCTGTGCCTTTTATCTATTTGCGAAGAAAGTGTGGTCCATAAGATAATGGTGGTAAGATAAGCTGACTCGGCTTGTGGTATAACGTTCTTGAGCGGATAAAGTTTGGGGTTGGTTTGAAGTATTTAAATATAGGACGGCGATTATAAATTTAGTATAAAAAGTAAATTTGCAAAGGTAGAAAGCCAACCGAAGACCTATGGGTGGATTTAAGTTCGATAGTTTGTAAGCGAGATGTGAGTTGCTAAACACACATTATTTCTTCGAAGAGATCACACATATCTACGTATTGTGAAATAATACACTTTATCAAAAATTTAAAGTTGTGAGACCTTTACTTTAATAACTCCTCACTGGCGAATTTCCTTTCTGGTGAGAACTCATTGAGAATGATCTTAAGCTCTTCACTTTTCTTCCCATCAAGGAGCTCAGAAATGTAGAACCCCAGGCCGGGACCGAGCATAAATCCCTGCCCACACATACCAACAAGCTGTAGAAAATTGTCGTAGCCTTTAAATCCTACAATGGGGTTTCCATCTGGCGTCATCGGGTAGAGGCCTCGCCATGTTCTTCTAACCCTGATGTACTGTAGTTTGGGCATTACTTTTATCATACGCCTTGCCACCATAGGTAAAAAAGAGGAAGTCTCACGGGTATCAGTACCTAAGATTGGAGGGTCGGGTGTAAGGCAGAAAATTATCTGCCCCGTTTTGTGTTGATAAAAATAAAAGTTCTTGCTTCCCCGTTCTGGCTTTATATCAACAATCATTGGACTTATGAACCTTTCAACAGGCTCAGTCACTCCCCCTTCGTGGGATTCGGGTGTAACCGGAACTTCCACTTGAGCAAGCATTGCCACTGAAGCACCTTCACTACCCGCGGCATTTATGATTATATCGCCGTAATACTTTCCTCTATTAGTCTTAACTGCTACAAGTTTTTTACCTACTTTTTCAAAATCAATAACCTGTTCATTGAATCTAAACTCGACTCGAGCTTTTTTTGCGTGTCTATAAAAACTCTCAATTGAAAGCAGGGGGGAAGCACTCCCATCGTGAGGAGAGTATGTCCCTCCCAAAAGACCTAAAGGATTGAGGTCTTTGACAATTTTGAGGATTTCTTCTTTTCCGTAAAAGTTGATATCGAGCCCGAAATCCCTCTGGTATTTTACTAGATCTTTAAGAGATTTTCTATCTTCTTCCTGGTAAGTAACGAAGGTGTAACCACCTTCATAGTACTCTATATTGTCCCCAGTTTGATTTTCCCAGTTTCTAAAAATTTCAAGGCTTTTAAGTCCTGTCAATATTTTCCCAGGTGAGGAATGTGTGGCTCTGATACCACCGATAGCTGCTTTATTTGATCCCTGTCCAGGACTTGTCTTTGAATCTAACACAAGGGTTTTAAATCCCTTTTCCCCGAGAAAATATGATGTAGGAACCCCCACGCTTCCTGCGCCAATGATAATGACGTCGTATTTATTTCCCATTGCTGTTCTCCTTAACCCCTGAGAGGGTTCCCAGTGTTAGTTCCATAAATAGAGGCCTTTTATCCCATTCTCGGTATTCACCTTCTTTTACTCCCTCTTCCCTGAACAGTCTTTTAATGAGGTTTGTGCAGGTTTTACCCTGACAGGCACCCATCCCTGCTCTCGTAAGTGCCTTTATTTCATTCATGTCTCTTACACCTTCTCTTATAAGACTTCTAATTTCACCTGCAGTTACTCTTTCGCATCTGCAAACAATGGCATCATCTGGAATTGAACAGGTAGTGGTGTGGAAGGGTTTTTCCTGCTCTACGATCTTAATCCCGCTTACTTTTTCCGCAATTTCTGGCGGCACTTTGACTTTTATTAGTTTCGTTTTAACGGGAACGGTGCGGACTTTCTCCACGAAACGAAAACCAACCACAGTGCCTTTACCAACAACGTTGCCCTGCCGATCAGTAACATTAACTTCATCACCCTTGTTTATCAAACCCTCTTCAAATTCGAAAGGCATTGTAACTATGGTCTCGGGTTTTCTGAAGTCTACGAGGGTTATTGCAAGCCCTGGGCATATTGCCACGCACATTTCGCATCCTATACAATCACCGGTGTAGACGGGGGTGTTCATTATGGATCCTTCAATTTTAATGCAACCCTTGGGGCATATTGTCGTACAAGGATTACATGGGATTTCTTGAACACAGTTTAGTATGGGATAAACGCCTTTTTTAATTTCGGGGTATTTCATCTCATATATTTTTCCAGGCCTTGATTTAAGGATATTTTGGGTTTCGTAAAGCTCCTTTGGAATTTCACCAGTAAGGATGCCGAGTTCTTTTAAAATTTCCATACCTTTAATCTTACCTGAAAAGATCGCAGAAGAGGCTTCGGCTATTTCTTCCGCATCACCCGCAGAGAATACTTTGATGTTGAATGCTTTTGCTTTTTCGTAAAATTCATTTACAGGGTCGAGTCCAACCGCCACGAGGATAGTATCACATTTAAATGATTTTTCTGTGCCTTCTTTGATGCCGAAATTTTTGTCCACTTCTGCTATTGTGATGGATTCAACCTTCCCCTCACCCTCGGCTTTTATTACAGTATGTGAAGTAAACACCGGAACACCCAGTTTTAGAAGCTTTTCCTTGTGAACACTGTAGCCGCCAACTTCCGGCAGTATTTCGCATAATCCAACTACGTCTATGCCTGCTTGAAGAGCGTGGTAAGCTGCTATTAAGCCGACGTTTCCGCCTCCAATGACGAAAAGTTTATTAGATGCTCTAATTAAGTCGCGATTTACAAGCGTTTGGAAAGCACCTGCACCGTATACCCCAGGGAGCGTATTTCCTGGAAAAAGAATAGATTTTTCCCTTGCACCAGCCGATACGAGGATAATTTTCGGTTTTACGAGGACATATTCTTGCTGATCTTTAAAAATGCCAACATTTCCGTCAGAAAATACCCATATGACCACAGAATTAAGCCAGATATCTATTGATGGATATACCCTTACCTCATCCTCAAGTTTCCTTGCAATGTCAATTCCTCTCATCCCTGCATAACATGCTTCAACAGAACCGAAAAATTTGTGAGTTTGAAGGACAAGTTTCCCACCGAGTTTGTTTTTATCGTCAACGAGTAGGGTTTTAACCCCATGTTCCCCAATCACTGTAGCAGCTCTCAGTCCAGCAGGACCACCTCCAATTATAAGTACGTCATATCCATATTCTTGGATATCTTTAAATTCTAATTCTCCAGGGGCTTCAGGTATTTCGGGCAGCTTGTCCAGTGGATATACCTCCATTCCGTCCTTGACTTTTGTCATGCAGGCTTTTACCGTAATTCCATCGGCAATTACTTTGCATTGATCACATTGTCCATTGGCGCAAAAGATACCGAGAGGAGCACCATCTTTACTGTGTTTTCCAAAAACCCGAATACCATTTGCATAGAGCGCTGCTGCTATAGTTTCGCCCTCCTTTGCTTCGAGTTCGATTCCGTTGAATTTGATTTTAACAGGTTTTTTACCCATCACTTTTATAATTGGGTGTGACTTTATGCGAAGATCATCCATATGCCCTTCCTCTTTTAATTAATGATATGCTAAATATGTAACCCTTGAACTCTTGGGTTTCCCAGGGTTAAATGTAAAGTGATCAAACATAAAAATTTTTTCAAACCCCGCCTTTTTTAGCATTGCTCTTACCTCTGCTGGGTCATAGCCACGTTCCTTGAACACTGTTGATATTTTTTTGTAAATTGCCTTTTCTTCATCGATCTTAACGAAAAGGGTAAAAAATAGGTAAGAGATGCTGTTCAAATACCTCGATTTCCAGATGGTAATGGTATTTGCAGTTTCTTCGACCCTCGTGAAGTCATTCCATTCTATCTTTAGAGACCATTCTGTATTGAGGTCAAAAATAAAGGGTCCACCGGATTTTAGAATCTTTTTCACTTGTACAAAAATATCAAGAAGTTCATTTGGGTCAAGAACATTATTTAGGCTATCAAAAGTTGAAATGACTGCATCAAAGGAGGTTTCCTTAAAAGGGATCTTTCTAAAATCTCCACGTACGAACGTCCCCGGAAGATTTTGTTTTTCGAATTTTCTCTTTGCAATATTGAGCATGCCCAAAGAAAAGTCGAAGCAGAACAGTTCATAACCCCATGATGTAAGTATTGATGAAAGACTTCCTGTTCCTGCAGATAGGTCCAGGACTAAGTGTATTGGTTTCAAAGGTGCGAGGGAAAAGAGGGTTTTGATGTACTGGGCCCACTCGGGGTAATTCACTTTTAACATTATTTCATCATACGATTCAGCAATACAAGTAAAGGGATCTTCCATTAGTTGAAGTTTAAACCTTTATACTCGTTCCATCAAAATAACCTTTGGTGCTTGGTAGTTTACATTTTATGTTAGGTCAAAGGGATTTGCAGTACTATGGATTTTCGTAAGTAGATTTCTTTTACAATTTAGGTTTTCTGCTTTTGACATATTTAGTTATAGACTACTATAGATTTCGTGCATCGTGTTTAAGTTTGATTGAACATAGTGGTAGTTTTACAATAGGTTTAAACCTGGAGGTAAAAGTTGAGATGATAGAGATCAGATGGCATGGAAGGGGAGGCCTTGGGGCTAAAACTGCAGCACTCCTCTTTGGAGAAGCAATGTTGCATTCTGGTATGTACATTCAGGCTTTCCCGGAATACGGTCCCGAGAGGAGAGGGGCGCCTGTTACAGCGTACAATAGAATCGATGACAAACCTATAAGAGTTCACTTTGCAATTCAAAAACCTAATGCTGTCTGTATTCTCGATCCCACACTGCTTTCTACAGATTCTGTTAGAGAAGGTTGTGGTGAAGATACGATATTTATTGTTAATTCTTCCTTTGATCCCACTGTAATTAAGCAAAAATTTAACTTGCCTGGAAAGGTTTATACTGTAGATGCTTCAGAGATATCTGAAGAAATATTGGGTAGGAATCTTCCTAATACCCCGATGCTCGGTGCACTTATGAGAGTTTTAAAGCTTATGGATTTTGAGAAATTCATTGAGGCGATAGAGGCGAGGCTGAAGGTAAAATATAGGCAAGAGGTTGTGGAGGGAAATATGAAAGCCATCAGGAGAGCTTTCCAGGAGGTAAAGGGTATATGAAACTTAAAGGATGGAAGGAATTGCCGGAGGGCTGTTACATTCCAAATGTTCCGACATCTCCAGACTTAAAAACGGGTAGTTGGAGAGCGTCGAGGCCTATCTGGGATGCTGGGAAGTGTACTAACTGCCTTTTGTGCTGGCTTTATTGCCCGGACAATGCCATAATCTTGAAAGAAGTAAACGGGAATCCAAAGGTTTCTGGGATTAATTATGATTACTGTAAGGGGTGTGGAATATGTGATGATGTATGTCCTCCGAAAGTCGATGCGATTTATATGAAAAAGGAGGAACTGTAAATGAGTGAAAAGACAAAAAATAGGGTGGCTCTGACTGGTAATGAAGCATTTGCTTTTGCAATGAAGCAGATAAACCCCGACGTAGTCGCAGCATATCCAATAACACCTGCTACAGAAATTGTTCAAATCTTTGCAAAGTATGTTGCTGATGGTGAAGTAGACACCGAATATGTTCCCGTTGAATCAGAGCACTCTGCAATGTCAGCCTGTATTGGTGCTTCTGCTGCAGGTGCGAGAGTTATGACGGGTACCTCTTCACAAGGGCTTGCATTGATGCATGAGATGCTTTACATAGCCTCTGCATTGAGATTGCCCATTGTCCTCGCTGAAGTTAATAGGGCTCTCTCCGCCCCTATAAATATTCATTGTGATCATTCCGATACGATGGGATCTAGGGATGCTGGCTGGATTCAAATATATTGCGAGAATGCGAATGAAGGTTATCATACCCTTATTCAGGCAGTTAAGATTGCAGAGGCTGTCAATCTTCCAGTTATGGCTACCCTTGATGGCTTTATAATAAGCCACGAGATGGAAGTTGTGGAGACACTGGAAGATAAAGAAGTAAAAGAATATGTGGGGACGAGAAAGCCGCTCTACAGCATCTTAGACGTTGATAATCCAATTATGGTGGGGCCTTTGGATCTAACAGACTATTACTTTGAGCACAAGAGACAACAGGTAGAAGCAATGAGAAATTCAAAGAAGGTTATAGAGGATGTTATTAGAGATTACAACAAAAGATTCGGTTTTGATTTTCCCGTATTTGTTGAACCCTACAGGATGGATGATGCGGAGTACGCTATTGTTTCTATGAGTTCAGCTGCTGGAACTATGAAAGAGGCTGTTGATATCAGGCGTGAGCAAGGAGAAAAGGTTGGACTTCTGAGGCTTAAGGTGTTCAGGCCATTCCCTTATGAAGTCCTTACTGAGCTACTGAAGCATGTGAAAGCCGTAGGAGTTATGGACAGGTCCGATTCGGTGAATACTATGGGTGGGCCGGTATTCAATGAGCTGAGGTCAGCTCTTTACGAAGTTGATATAAAACCTAGGATAATGAATTTCGTTTTTGGACTAGGTGGCAGGGACTTTCCAATGGAAGACGCCCTTCACATTATCGATAGGGTGAGAAATCTTAAAGATGGTAATAAGCTTGACTTTGTCGAGTATGTAGGTGTTAGGGAGATAGGAGGGGGAAATGGCTGATAATTTTTCTTTGAGTTTGAGAGAACTTGCTAAGAGAAACAGGGGACTTGCATCAGGTCATAGAGCATGTGCGGGATGTCCCTTCCCGGCGGTCATAAGAATGACCCTTAGTGCCTCTGATTTTCCTGTAGTTGTTGCCAATGCCACAGGTTGCATGGAGGTCACCACTTCTATTTTTCCGTATGGCGCCTGGCCTGTACCTTGGATTCACAGTGCTTTCGAAAATACCGCTGCAACAATCTCAGGAGTAGAGACTGCGTATAAAGCACTTATAAGGAAAGGTGTTATTCCCGAGAGCAAAAAGATAAAATTTATTGCCTTTGGTGGTGACGGTGGAACCTATGATATTGGTATCCAATCTTTATCTGGTGCCGCTGAAAGGGGCCATAACTTCCTTTATATTCTCTATGACAATGAAGGCTACATGAATACGGGCATTCAACGTTCAAGTTCAACTCCTTATGGTGCAAGTACTACCACTTCGCCTGCTGGTAAAGTTATCCCAGGTAAGTTGCAGCATAAAAAACCGATAGTTGACATTATGGCGGCACATGGTATCCCTTATGCCGCCCAGGCTTCGGTGAGTCACTGGAATGATTACATTAAAAAGGTGAGGAAGGCATTATCCATAGATGGTCCCACGTTTATTTCTGTTTACTCTCCCTGTGTCCCGGGCTGGGGATATCCTGAGAGCAAAAGTATAGAACTTGCAAAACTTGCCGTGGAATCGGGATTCTGGCCATTGTACGAAGTTGAAAATGGAATCTATAACATAAATTATAGACCCAGGAATCCCATACCTGTTGAGGATTTTTTGAAGTCACAATCGAGATTCGCTCATGTTTTGAAGCGTCCGGAACTAATTGAAGAGATCAAAGAATTTATGAGAAAAATATGGGATTTCCTTGAATTTATGTCAACGAGGAAGGAATCCGAGGATAAAAAAGAAAATGTTTAAAAAGATACTTGTTCCAGTTGATTTTAGTCAAGCATCAAAGATAGCCCTTCAATATGCTAATGAGTTACTTGACGAAAAAGGGCAACTAACGTTGATTCATGTTTTTCCTTCTAAGATTAGGGAGACTCTTACCTTTTTTAGTACACCGGAGATAGTTAGAGATTCCGAGCAGAGGGTTGAAGAATTGAGAGCGAGGGCTCAACAAGAACTTGAAAAGATTGGGAAATCTTACGAAGAGAAAGGATGCAATGTTAGGTTAATATTTAATGAAGGTGACCCTGCAAGTTCAGTGATTGACGAGTCTCTCCAAGGCTATGATTTGGTAATTGTAGGAATACCAGAAAAAAAGGCACAAGTTGCAAGTACTGCTCTGAATATAATAAAGGGTGTTAAAACAAGCTGTTTTGTTGTAATGGAACATCAAGCAAAGCCCAAGTTTAACAAAATTCTGTTCACTGCAGATTTTTCAGACATTTCTAAAATTGCGTTTAAAGAAATCGCCCTTAAGCTCGTATCCAGGCTTAAATGTGAAGTTACGGTTCTAAACATCTTTGAGCTTTACCCTCTGCCCTACGTTGAACAAGGGGTAATCTGGATGTTAGGAGATGTAGATGAGGTGAAGAAGAATTTACAAAACAGGCTTGTTGCGGAATATCCGGGGGAAGGCGTTTCGTACGCAGTTGTTGAAGGAGCAGATGCAGGCGTTGAGATAGTTGATTTTGCAGAAGCAGGTAAATATAATATTATTGTTATGGCTCATGAGAAGAAAGATTGGCTTGAGCGTGCATTCTTAGGCTCAGTGACTACGAAGGTTATAAAGCTCTCAAAGTTGCCAGTTCTTATATATAAAAGAAGTAGCAAAACTTGATTTTAAGCGGGTGTAGCTCAGTTGGTAGAGCATCAGCTTCCCAAGCTGAGGGTCGCGGGTTCGAGTCCCGTCACCCGCTTTTTTTATTTTCGGAGGCGTAAACGTGGAAGTTGTTGAAGAAATCGCCAGAAATTATAATATATCTTTGGAATTGGCAAAAATACTTTTCGATAAGGGAGTGAAAAATCTTGATCTCGCTGAAGCTACATTTTCTCCTGTAATTGAAAATTTACAACCACCATCAACTCTTCCAGATCTAATTCCGGCAGTTGAAAGAACGCTTAGAGCCGTTGGTAAGGATGAAAAGATCGTGATTTTTGGTCACGAAGATGCGGATGGGATTACATCTACAGCGATTATGCTGAAAGCACTAAAGCTCCTCGGTTCAAGTCCATATCATTACATTCCCTCAAAAAAGAACGAAGCTTACGGGATCTCAAAGGGCGCCGTAGATTACATAATTGATAGATATAACGCGACCCTTATACTTACAGTTGATTCGAGTTCCTCGTCTTCTGACGTTATTGAATACTGCAAGGAGAAAGGCATTGATGTCATTATAAGTGATCATCATGAAATTAGGGGTTCTATCCCAAATACTTATGTGGTTAATCCCAAGAGGGGCGGTGATTCCTATTCATATCTTGCAGGGTGTGGAGTTGCTTTAAAGATAGCATGGGAACTTCTATCCCTAAAGGCAGGTCTTGATATTCGGAGGATCAGGGAGGAGATTCCTGAGCTATTTATATTTGCTGCTATCGGTACTGTGGCCGATCGAGTTCCATTGTTTTGTGAAAATAGGATTATATATGAAGAAGGGAGAAAAGCGCTGGAATGGTTCCGGCCAAGTTTTGTTAAGGCTTTTGAGAATTTTAGGAAACTCTTGGGGATCAACTCAGATAGAATGTTGATTGAAGATTTGATTCCTATTGTTTCAGCGGGAAAGTCGACGAATGGTGAGAATTTAGGTGTCTCATTACTTATGAGTGAAGATATTACAGAAGCTGAAGAACTTATTAAAGATGTGTGGGATTCTTCAAATAGTTGGCAAGTAAATGCGCAGCATTACCTCGATCAGGCTAAAAATGCTTTAAAAATGGTTCGAAATTACATACTTCTTGACCTTGGCAATGCGGAGCCACAATACCTTGGATATGTTGCAGGACAACTAAAAGATACTTATAATGTGCCTGTAATTGTTATGGGCAGACGTGAAGATGGAGTTGTGACGGCAGAAGTACGTGCACCTTATGGATTCAACTCGCTGGACATGTTGAACTACATGAGTGATCTCTTCATTGATTATGGTGGCCATAAACCTGCGAGCGGGTTTAGTATGTTTGAACGTGACATCCCCGAACTTTATGAGCAGATTGAAGCTTATTTTAAAGAGCATCCCTTTGAAAGTACAAGCGTAAATTACGATGTTGAGTATAGTAATGTGGATGAGAGCCTCCTTGATGCGCTGTCAAGACTTGGTAACGTTGGAGTTGAGATTAGAGTTTTATTTAATAATGTGAATATTGGTGATTTGAGAGAGGCCTTGAAAAAATATACGGTTTTAGACCCAGAAAATTTATTGGATCTCTATTCGGCTGAAAAAAAAGTCAAAACCCTTATCGTCTCAACTGCACTTGGACTTAAGGTTGAAAGGGTAATTCCTATTGCCCCAAGCTGAGGTGGTCATAGCCAAGTCCGGTTATGTTAAGCAATTCATTTCCTATTGTGCCGAATACGTTGCCCTTTCCATACTTAACAGAGCCAATTTTTGATACTCCGGGGTGATTTATCTCTTCCGGGGAAGAGAAGCATATCTCATATTCTTCACCGCTGGATACTAGTGAAATATAGAAGTCAAACTTATTTCTCATAAGTAGATTAAGCTCTTCTACGTATGGTATCTTATCTAAGTCAATAATGATATCTACCCTTGATGCAAAGGCTACCCTTGTAAGGTCGATACCTAAACCATCTGAGATGTCAATTGCTCCACCGATTTTGTAGTTAGCTTTAAGATCTTGCATCTCGAGGATTCTTGGTTCAGGATGCGCAAATTTTTCCCTGAGTTTTTTGAAAAGTGTGGTGTTTTTCTGAGCTTGACTTACTTCTTTGAGAAAAAAACCAACGCGCCCCAAGTCTCCTGTGATATAAACGTTTTCTCCTTCTTTGAAGGAAGTCCTCGTTAAAATATAATCTTTAGAAACCCTTCCCATGATAGTGGTAGTTAATCTCCATCTGTTGCCATGTACGATATTACCACCGCCAATGGAAAACCCGAATCTCGTTTTTAACATATTTATTCCCCGATAGATGCTCTCAATATTTTGGACATTGAATTCGGGTATTTCGATATCGATTAGAACTGTCACAGGAATGCCTCCCATGGCAGCTATATCCGAAAGGGCGCTGGCAACAGCTCTGTAACCAATTTCTTCGAAGGAGAGGATATTTGTTGTAAAGTGTACATTTTCAAGGCTCGTATCTACAGTTAAAAGAATCGCATCGTCCCCCCCTGTGTCTATTGCAACGGCATCATCTCCATTAGCTACCAATAGTTTCTCATCCGAGTTCCAGAATTTTGATAATATTCTGAGCAGAGTATCTTCTCTCATTCGAGCTATGACTTTGTGTAAAGCTTAAAAATTAGCTCCTGTTTATCAAAGAAAGCGTCGACAGCATTTGGATCAAACTGTTCTCCTTTTAATTTTTTCAGGTAATCAAAAGCGTCACCGAAGTTCCATGCGGATTTGTAAGGCCTTTCGGAGACAAGGGCATCAAAAACGTCGGCGACCTGGACTATTCTTGCTTCGATGGGTATTTGCTCACCCTCAACCCCATTCGGATAACCATTTCCGTCGTACCTTTCATGATGATTAAGGGCGATATTCTTAGCCATCTGGAAGAGAGGATATTTGGACTCTTTAATAATACTGGCTCCATAGATGGTATGTTTTTTCATTATCTCCCATTCTTGTGGTGTAAGTCGAGAAGGCTTATTCAATATTGAGTCGGGAATGGCAATCTTACCGATATCATGCATTGGACTTGCGTATAGAATCAACTCGGAGAATTCCCTATCCATCCCAATTGTTCTTGCGACTATGTACGATACCTTAGAAATTCTCTTAATGTGATCCCCAGTTACCTTGTCTCTAAATTCTGCAACTGTAGAAAGCATGTAGATTGCATCCAATTGAGTTTCCTTGAGCTGTTCGATTAATCTCGCGTTTTGCATGGCTGCTGCAGCCTGGGAAGTAAAGAATTTCATTATCTCAATAGTCTCTGGTTTAAAAGGGACTATACGCTCGCCTTCTCTTGCATTTACGAGCTGCAAGATGCCTTCAACGTTGCCCTCACTTGTTATAAGTGGCATTGTTAAAGACGATTCGACAGTATAATCTACTCCTGAAAGCGCGACAGAGTCAAATACAAATCCACGTTCAATGGCACTTTTCCTGTCCGGGAAACTGAGGATAGCTTTAGTTAGTGCTACATATCCCGAGAGGCTGTCTTTTGTTAGCGGTACCTCTTTTACTTTTAGAATTTCTGAAATGTCATCCGAAAAGTTTTCTTTTTGAAGGACTCTATTTTTTGAGATTTTGAATATCAGATGACCTTCTCTTAGGGTATAAATCGTTCCACCGTCGCAACCTGCTAACTGCATAGCTTCATCAACTATGCGTTCCAGTAGTTTCTGTATATTTCCTTCTGATGTGAGGGCTATTCCTATCCGGTATAAAATCTCATAGATATTACTCTGTTGCATTAGAGAAATTTACAGGTTACTATTTGGTTTTTCAACCGCCGAATTTTATCATAGTTCTGATGAATAGCGTATGTCCTCTTTTTGATGTTATTGTTGTGGGTGCTGGTCACGCAGGAATAGAAGCTTCTCTTGCTGCTGCCAGAATGGGTGCAAAGGTTTTGGTAATTACGATTAGCATTGACCAGATTGGGCAGATGTCATGCAATCCATCAATTGGTGGCCTTGCGAAGGCTCACCTTGTTAAAGAGGTCGATGCCTTGGGGGGAGAGATAGGCGTTGCTGCAGACGAAACTGCAGTTCAGGTAAAAATGCTCAATACTTCGAAAGGTCCTGCTGTCTGGTCATTAAGGAGCCAGAACGACCGTAGCCAATACAAGAGTCGTATGAGAAAAGTATTAGAAGAGGAACATAATATAACTCTGGTTCAAGACGAAGTTACGGAGATCCTCCTTGATGGCAGATGTGTTAATGGTGTAAAGACAAGGTCTGGTATGGAATACTATGGTAGGTCTCTCGTCCTTACTACGGGCACTTTTTTAAATGGGTTAGTTCATATTGGTCTCGTTTCATACCCTGCAGGCAGAGCGGGGGAGTTTCCTTCTACGATCCTATCCAAAAATCTGAAGGCGTTGGGATTTAGATTGGGTAGATTTAAAACAGGAACGTCCCCCAGGGTTGACATTAGGACTGTTGACCTTTCTAAAATGGAGGTTCAGGAAGGGGATTATCCTGCCAGAGGATTTTCTTTTAGAAATCCTATTCTGAATATAGAACAAATGCCATGTTATATTACACGTACAACACAAGAAACTCACAATGTGATTAGGGAATCGCTTCCATATTCACCTCTCTATACTGGGAAGATTGCTGGGACGGGCCCTCGTTATTGTCCATCCATAGAAGTAAAAGTTGTACAATTTCCGGAGAGAGAATCGCATAGAGTTATCCTGGAACCCGATGGAAGGCATACCAATGAGTACTATCTTAATGGTGTCTCTACTTCCATTCCTGTTGATTTTCAACTTAGGATGTTAAGAACGATTCCCGGACTTGAGAATGTCCATGTGCTCAGATGGGGCTATGCCGTTGAGTATGATTACGTTTTGCCGGATCAGCTGTACTCCACCTTAGAGTCGAAGATCGTAGAAAATTTATTCTTCGCAGGACAAATAAACGGTACTTCTGGTTATGAAGAGGCTTCAGCCCAGGGTTTTGTAGCCGGGGTAAATGCGTTTTTAAAGCAGAATGGTAAGGAATTTACTCTCTCGAGATCTGAAGCGTATATCGGTGTTTTAATCGATGATCTTGTTACAAAAGGGGCAGAAGAACCCTATCGCTTGTTTACGTCCAGAGCTGAGTTCAGACTTGTTTTGAGAATGGATAATGCGACTCGCAGGCTGATGAAATATGGCCATGAGCTGGGACTTATTGCCGAGACTGAATATGGGAATTTTCTGGAAAACGAGAAGACTGTTGATAAAATAATTGAAGAGATGAAAGTTAAGAGACTGAATCCCAGAGAATTTAATGCGAAACTGCGCCTTATAAGGAAGCCTCTTCTTGATGATACAATTTCATGCTATGAGTATTTAAAACGGCCTGAGGTATCCTTTAATGATTTGGTAAAACTTGGACTTATAGACGATTACTCTTTGTATATAAAGGAACGAGTTGAAATTGAAATAAAATATGAAGGGTACATCAAGAGAATGGAAAGGGAGATTGAGAAATTTCGTGAGCTTGAAAAGTTTAAAATACCTTCTGATTTTGATTATTCAAGGTTGCCGGGTCTTTCTAATGAGGCAGTTACAAAGCTTAAAAAAATCCAGCCTCTGAACTTGGCTCAAGCTTCAAGGATTTCTGGTGTAAATCCAGCAGATATAATGGTAGTTTATTACTACTTGAAAAATGCAAGAGAGAAGAAATGAAGGATCCAATTAAATACGTACTCCTGCTTTTAAAGTATAGACTGAGGAGTGAATCTGAGATTAAAATGCGCATGCGGGCAAAGGGTTTCAAAGATGATGATATACAGAAAGCATTGGACTTTCTTAAAAATGAGGGACTTATGGATGAGGGGCTGCTTGCGGATGAACTCAAAGACAAGTATTTTTCAAGAGGCTTATCTCCGAGAAGAGTAAGGCAGCTTCTAAAGAGAACTGGAATCCAAGAAAGAATTATCGAGGAAACGCTTTCGGAAGAAGAAACGCCAGAAGAAGAAGTTTTAAGGATTATTCAGCGAATGACCAGTGGTTCTACCATATTGGATAAGCAGCTCGTCAAAAGGGTTTTCAATAAACTGAGATATATGGGTTATACCAATGCAGAAATATTTGATATGCTTCGCAGGAATGGATATAGCCTAAAGTTTACGGATTTCGGGGAGGAGTAAGATCGCACCGGTAATTGCTGAACAGTAATGGGTAAAGAATCTCCATGCTATAACAAAGATCCCGATAATTTCAGGCGCCATGGAACCTTTAAAGGTTAAGAGTCCTACGCCCTCTGCAATTCCTGTCCCACCAGGCGTTGGGGTCCAGAGTAATCCCCCCTGAATTAACGATTGGAAAGAGAATGCTCTCATAAAAGTAAGTGGGGATTTGAACGCCAGTGAGATGAAAAAAGGAATTAAAGTTATCGAAATGTGACAAGCAAAGGAACAAAGATAAGATAAACCCAAGAGCTTCTTATCCGAGGTTTTTACAAATGCAATAGTTGTTTCCCTCAGAGAAAATACTTCATTTACTATTTTTTCATTTTTAATTATTTTTTTCACGAGGTTTGGAGCAAAGAGCGCAAATCCGTAAGCGATGAAGATTACGGCCACAATTATGGTTGCGTATATAATTATTCCTTTTATAGTGCCACTGGGCGGCGGCCAGATATACGGTAAGGAAATTAGTATTGCCAAAAGGATAGTAGTGTATGCAATGAAACCCCTCACAGCGAGAAGTGCTGTTGACCTTCCTACACTAATCTTTCTTTTATTCAATAGAAGAATTTGAACCGGAAGGCCCGCGACCTGAAAAGGGGATACTGCCGCTAAAAATATACCAATGGTAATGATCTTTATGGATGTGAATAAGTCTAATTTATTTTCTCCTATGCTGTGGCCTGCAAGAGTAAACCTAAGACCATCAAAGAAGATATTGGAACACCAGGCCGCAAGTGCTAATAATAAGTAAAAAGGTTGTGCTTGCTTTAATGATTCAAATGTCTCCCTGGAGGTGGTTTTTATCATGATTATAACTAGTACGATTACTACGAGAGAGATTGAAATAGAGAGATTTTTCTTGTTGAGCCCAGGAATTTTCATTCAGATATTATAGTATATCTTCTTGGTTCCCTCAAAAAGTGTCTGTTTTACTCTGAAAATATGTTTATATGCCTATTACTTTGAGTTTTGATTGTGTAGAGCTGGGTTCTTTGAGGAACAAAATCGGATTACCATGGTCAGCTTGCTTTAGTTCTGGTGTATTTTTATGAGTGAATAGAATTTAGAGTAGTGGGACTTCTATGAGGACCTATAAAGAAAGGGGGGCGGCTTTAGCCGCCCCCCTTTCTTTTCTGACAGAATAGAATAACTACTGCTTTGCCAGGTAATTCGCGATACCCATTTGTTTGATTTGATCCAATTGCTCTTCGATTTCATCGATGTGGGCTTCTTCATCTTTCAAGATGTTTTCAAGTAGTGTTTTTGTTCCATTGTCTCCGAGTTCCGCGCAGAGTTTGATAGCTTCATTATAAGATTTTATAGCATCTGATTCTGCATTCCAATCGTACTTGAACATACCTTCAACGTCTTCACCTATAGTTATGTTTTTTAGCTTAGAGACCACTGGCTTGTATTCTAAGAACAATATTCTCTGTATTAGCATAGCCATATGTTTCATTTCATCCTTCGCCCGCTTCTCTATCATATCGTGAAGTTTGTCATATCCCCAGCTTTCGCACATCTCAGCATGAACTATATACTGGTTAATTGCGGTTATTTCATCAGCTAATAGCTCATTAAGTGTATCAATTATCTTACTTTGTCCTTTCATTGTGCCCTCCTTTTTATTATAATAGTTCAGTGTTTTCGAACTTTCAAGCTGACATAGATTGATTCTTTAAATTAGCTTTGCAGCTCATTATATCCGTTGAGCCCTTGAAGTTTTATCGATTTACCTTTACCATTTATCGGTGGATTTTATTGAAAAGGTAAAGGTTTTGGGTGACGAGGCTAAGTATGATCTCTGTGGAGATTGTTTTGTATCACGAGATGTAAAACGAACAAAAGATATCAATCTTTCTCGGTGGATCTATCCCACTACTCTTCCCGATGGAAAAAGGGTCAAACTTCTTAAGATTCTATTATCAAATATTTGCGAGAATGACTGTGCCTATTGTCCTGTATCCAGATTAACAAGTGTAAGGAGGGTATCCTTCACTCCTCAGGAGCTCACCTATAATTTTATGCGTCTTTATAAGGCTGGGATTGTAAGTGGTTTGTTCCTATCCTCTGGGTTGAGGTCAAATCCTGAGCGTACTATGCAGGATATGATTGACACAGCGGTTATTTTGAGAAAAAAATACAATTTCAAAGGTTACATTCATCTAAAGATCTTACCGGGCATATCGCTCCAGTCTCTGGAAGATGCCTTCCGACTTGCTTCAAGGATTTCTATTAATCTTGAGGTTCCAGATGAAAAATATCTTAAGAAACTCTCGAGTGGTAAAAACTTCACGTCCGACCTTATGGAGAAACTTACACTTATCTCTAAGCTTAAGAAGAATAATCCCATGTTCCTACGAGATGGGTTTACGACCCAGTTTGTCGTTGGCGCGGCTGGAGAAAGTGATGCAGAAATATTGATAAAGACGCACATTCTCTACAAGGATTTGAAGCTGTCGAGAGTTTATTACAGTGCATTTCAGCCTGCTCCAGGGACTCCTCTCGAAAATTCTCCTCCAACTCCTCCTATTCGCGAATTCAGACTTTATCAGGCAGATGTACTTATTAGAAAATATGGATTCGGAGTTGATGAAATTATCTTTGATGAAGAGGGGAATCTCAGCCCTGCGGAGGATCCAAAGACAGCCTGGGCAAAGAGAAATCCAGCATTTTTCCCTGTTGAGGTTGGAAGTGCAACATACGAGGAATTGATCAAGGTTCCTGGGATAGGCCCCAAAAGCGCCCGAAAGATCATCTCGTTAAGGAAAGAAGATTCTCATTTGCACGTTGAAATGCTTATTTCGAAGATTCCTACCTTTAGACGTGCCTTACCTTACATAACCATTAAAGGGAAAAGGGTACAATCTCCCTTTGTTGTCCAGACCCTCTTTTAAATATGCATCTATTGTTTATTATTTTAATTACAACGTCTTCCCTTGATAGTGCCCTTTTAAGTGAGGCAAATAGAGAAGGTGTAAGAGAGTGGGCAGAATTCGTATATGAGCATTCAACTCCTCCTGATAAGATTAGCTTTAGTACGGAGAATTTAATTCTACATCTGAAGGCTATCAAGACAAACCTTGATAGCCTCCCTTGGAAGGATTCTATTCCTGAGGATTTAGTTTATCACTACGTTATCCCTCCGAGGGTTTCGCAGGAGCCACTCGAAAATTTTACGTGGATTTATAGGGATTCGTTGTATGCCGTTGTACGGGGTTCGAAAAGCATAAAGGAAGCTATTTTAAAGATTAATGAGTGGTGTTTCACGCGTATTGAATATAGGCCTACTGAGCCCTGGGATCAATCGGCTCTTGCGACTTTGCGAAGAGGTTTTGGAAGGTGTGAAGAGATGACGATTCTTTTTATGAAAGCGCTAAGAACGGTTGGTATTCCGGTAAGGTACGTGTATGTGCCCTGGTGGCCCTTTACCGAGTCGAATCACGCATGGGTTGAGGTATGGACAGGTAAATCCTGGGATGCCCTTGGCTCAGCTGAGCCTACTGATTTTAACTTTGCATGGTTTAGTGATCCTGCAAAAAGGGCAGGGATCGTGCTTTCTATTGCATTTGGAGATGTTAAAAATCCTAATGAGCCAGTTCTAAAGAGTTATGGGACATATACTGTTCTAAACGTAACATCGAATTATACCAACCCTTACGTCCTGGATGTGACTGTGAAGGAAGGAGGTGTTAAGGTTAAAGATGCAGTTATTTCCTTTAGTGTTTGGAATTATTCTGCTTTTGTGCCACTTTGGTCGGATACCCTTAGAAATGGAGAAGGGTGTTTCCAATTCGGAAGGACCGATATTCTCGTATACGCAAAGAAGGAAGGTAAGAAGGCTTTCAGTATCGTGAAACCGGTTGGGGACACCGTTAGAATGACTCTTACGCTCACCGATGGGAGCTTTCCTGATACTTCTTTCTGGTTCAGAACAGCTCCAGTGGTAAAGGATACCTTTCTCCCTTCTTACACGCCAAACTATGATTCTCTGCTCGCCGTCCGGAGCGAGGTTTTTAGGAATCTTGATTTTCCGTTTGAGGAAGAGGTTGAGGATAGTACCCTAAGGACTATATTTAAAGCATCGAGGGGGAACTGGAGAATGCTTTGGAGTTTTTACCAGACTGTTGGTGATTCACTAAGAGAGAGCTTTGAAGAGTTTTTAAAATCACTGGACTTAAAAGACCTTATAATGATGGATACAATAGGTTTAAGGGATGAGCTCTTATTCTTAAGTGTTACGAAAGCGTCTTCAACGGTCCCAGCCGAGCTTGTAGACTCGTTTGTACTAAGACAGAGGATATACAATGAAGGATTTTGTCTCTACAGAGCAAAGCTCTACAGAGAATTTAGACACTTATTCGAAAGAATTGATGAAAAGAGTGTAAAAGATCTCTTTAAGTGGACTTTAAGACACATCGAAAGGTCAAATCAAAGAGCCTTTTTTAAACCTTTTCAGAATCCTTTACAAACTTTTGAACTGAGAAATGGTAGTGATATAGAGATATACACCTTTCTTGTTGGCATTTTGAGGACATTTGGCATACCTGCAAAACTAAAGGCGGATTACGATGGAATTGAATACTGGTTGGGACAGTGGAAACAGTATTCTTTCAAATGCGATGAGCCTACTAATGTAAGGGAAACACCTGTTTATATAAAGTTCTTTAGTGAGGATGGAAACCCCGTACCGTACATTGACTACTATTACAATTTTTCAATTCAAAGGTTTCTAAGTTTCCCTGAGCGCTTAGATCTTGAGCCTATTTCCACTGATTCCCTCAAGTTAGTGTATCTTGAGGAGGGAGAATATTATATAATGTACGGATTTCGTAATGCTTCAGGGGATGTTTTTGTGAAGTCCAGAAAATTCATCGTGAAACGAGATCCATTGTGCGTAAACTTCGATGTGACTATTCCACCGAGTGTTTTAGAGCCAGGCGACCTGGTGGCAAGGAGTTTTGATGTAAATAAACTTGAGGATTTACAAATTATAGATCCAGCGGATAGTGGGAATGTTTTCCTGTGTTACATAGATTTAAATTCCGAGGCTTCAAAGTCTTCGATAAATGCAGCACTTGATGCCCTGAGCGGGTTTAGGTGCAAAATCGTCGTTTTAACGGATAATGTAAGCACTGCACAAGAATACTTTCAAGGTTCTGGAATTATTCCCGAATTTTTTGAAGCTACCGACTCTTTGGTCAAATCACTTGACTTAAGCGGAATTCCATCCTTCATACTTATAATGAACCGTAAAGTTGTCTTCTATGTTGAAGGACCTGCATTGAATTTAGGTGCACTTTTAAAGTACTTTACTCAGCGGTGAAACTAATCCATTTTTCCAAGGGAGGTAATACTTTCATCCTTTGCCACTCTTCGTCGGTGAGCCTTTTGTCCATTGGTTGGGTGAACTCGTAATATGAAAACATGGCACCTTTATAGATCTTTCCATCAGCCGTAATCCACAACTCCAATGGCTTACCAATTCCCACCTGTAATGCCTGTTTAGTGTTTACATCGGTGTGCACATCTGCTATAAGTGGAAGCACCGTGTCGGCTTCACTTTGCTCAAACTCAGAGGAGAATGTGTAGAGGGCTTCGAGGAAGTCTCCATAATTATATAGAATCTCCCTTTTGTCTTGAGGAATTTGCTTTTTCTCCTCTTGATATTCCGATGCTATGATTACTGTTGATGTAAAGTCCTTTAAAGACTCAATTTTTTCAGCAATTTCTGAGTTTAAAAGTTCATAATACTTTAGAGTGTCTTCGAAATTTTCAAGAAACAGGATGATTTCTCTGTAAGTACCTTTAAGGGGTTCAACTTTTACGTCGTTAAATGCAATCTCGGGCAAGAACCCAGTTACCTTTGCAGTATAGCTTTGTTTTGCATAAAGAATTGTATCGTGCCTCAGCTCAGCCCAGAAACCCTGTTGCGAAACCAGTAATTTATCTTGGTACGCTGTTTGATTTACTTTAAAAGTTTGAGGGAATGGTACGGGCCCATTCATAGTTTTAATAATGTAAAGCCAGTGCCAGTAAGCATTTTGATGCCAATCCTCATATGTGAGTTTAGAGAATTCCTTCCTTAAACTATCCAACATACAGGCATAATTCTCGTATTTATCTTCTCCATAGATACGGAAAAGGATTTCTTTTGCCCTTTCGTTGTCGAGGACTGCAAGGACGTCCAGACCCTTCGGAAATAGTCTTGGCTTTGCCCTTGTTCCTACGTTTGGATAAACGAGATTCTGAAAGATATAAGAGTCTGGAATAAATCTTTGAGACATAAATTTGCATGACAGTAGTTTTTCTTGAGGTGTGTCTATATCTTCGTAATATGTGGAGAATATTCGTGGTTTTCTCACCGATGTTGCATCTTTCATGAGGGATAAGATCTTTTTATCATTTGTAAAATCAGCAAAGAAGTCGGACAAATGCTTGTCGATTAGCGGTAAAAGCTCCACGAAATTAAAGTCATCACTCTTGCCTACCATATAAGAGGTAACTGCATAAATCTCGTTGTATTTAGAATTTATTTCAGCGTCTGCAGAAATAGTTCTTGCCATAAGAATTGCACACCTTGTTAGGAAGATATTATGGGTCAACATCTTTTCATCATAAGGTGAAATGTAGAAAGGCATTCTACCGAGCCACATCATTGTTTTAAAGTAGTTTTTTAACTTTTCACTCCTCGTATAGTGTCCTCTCGGTATGTACTGTGAATAATCCTCAAGTACGTTAAGGACACGAGATGTATCGAAGCCCTCATGCTTATCAATCAAAGTGAGTTCTTCTAAAACTTCCTTCCTTACCTCCTTATCCGGTTCCGTTTCGGGATCAAGGAGTATAAGAGCTACATTGATGTATGCGAGATTCGTTCTTGCTGCGCTGCTTATCTCAATATTTTTCACCATAGTAAGGTCTTGAAATTTTCCCTTTAGCTCTTTTAGAATAAATTTCAGATCATCGTAAAGGTAATTGGACTCTATGTAGCGCAGTGAGTAATCATAGATGAGATGAATACCATGGAGAAGTGGATCCACTGTTATATACATAGGTTCATTTTCCCTTTTGATAGCCTTGTATAAACTGTAAAAATTCTGTTGTTGTGACGGAATTGAGACAAAGCCTATTTCATTTAAAATTTTTTCCTTTTGAGCAAACATTTCACCTTCGGGATTTCCTTTAGTTTTAGACATACATAGTAAGCTTAAAACAACTATGAATTTCATCGCTCCTCCTCATAGATAAATTTTAAGGGCTATTTGAAAATGATTCACATTTTTTCTATAGTGCAAACTTTTGATAGTATACTTTGCTGTTGTAAGTGCACGGGCGTTGCCATATTATATAGAAATGGTGTTTTTTTATTTCCTTGTTTCGTTGGTGTTTGAGTCTCAATATCTTACAAATTTCCATAATGCGTTTAATAATAAAATATATGCTGATACTTGTTATGTTGCAACGACTGGAGGCGTGGTTTACTTCCCCATAGATGGTATATCCGTCCGAGATTCCAATATACTTCTTGAATATGGTGTTTACACGGCAAGTGAAGGTCTTGCAAGCAACAGGATTCGTGATCTCGTTTTTGATGATGAGGGTACCCTCTTTGTAGTTGCTCAAGACTTTGGATTACAGTACAAAAGAAAAGGAGAAAGGACTTTTCATAATTATAATTTACCTGTTGTAACACTTCGAAAGGCGCGGTTTATCGATTTCTATGCACCTTCTTATCTGCTCCTTGGGACGGATTACGGACTTTTTGTAGTAAATACCCGTGAAAATCTTTCTCCGGATGATGATGGATTGTATCCACCTTTGCTTATACGGGATACGGTTCGTTATATGTATCAAGGTAGAGATTTTGAGTATGTGATAACACGAAATTGTGTCTATGGCTGGACTCCAGATAGTGTATTTCCGCTTGAGATGCCAGTAGATTCAGGAAATTTTGGCCCATTGATAGAAGTGGAGAATGGGCTCATTTACTCTACTTCTAATAAGTTGGTTTCAGTGTATGGGGATGTTGTTAAGACCTTTACATTGAATGACATCTCACATATTGTGGCAAGGGGCGATACCATTTTAATTGCTTCTCAAGGTGGAGTATATAGACTTTGGAATGGTTCACTTAGCAGAATTTTAAATGGTCTCTCTTCTCTTATTATCCCACTCGAGGATTGGATTATTGTTACTTCCTATAGTGTGAATAGAGAATACTCGCCTTATGGGCCGGGGTGGAGGTTTTTTGATGGTACTAATACATACGTATTTAGGAGTCCCTTAGTATTTAATCTGATAACAAACATGAGGGCAAAAAACGGTCTCCTTGCTGTGGGCAGCTTATTATGGGTGAGAGATACTACTTCTTCATTTTCCAAGGTCGTAATAATACATGACGACACGACTTTTGTCGCCGAGAGCTTGGGTGCTGTTAATGATGCAGTGTGGTGTGTGGATATCGATGATAGTGGTAAGGTTTGGGTAGGTTTGGTTGGTGACAATGACCTTGGGATATATATTCTAGATAGCTATGGGAGATATATGGAGCGTATATCGAAATTGCCATCGGGGAATATCTGTTATATATCTATTCAGCAGGATACTGTTGTTGCACTTTGGCAGCAAGGAATATACCGCATTCATAAAAATAACGATAGTTATTCCTATGAGGAAATTTTCAGAGTGGACTATCCATTCTTTGTTACTCAGGTAGGTAATGAAGGGTATCTCATTGGAACGGAAAATGAAGGGTTAATTAAAATAGACAGGGCAGGCAACGTGCTCCTTAGAGTTAATCCTGCAGAATTGAACTCGTCTCTTGTAAGTGTTGCAAGGGAGCGAAATGGGAACATTTATATTGGAGCGACCTCAGGCCTATTCATATATAGGAGCGCGGATTTAAAAAAGGTTGTCGATGGTAATGTAAGAGATATCGAGTTTAAAAGAGAATATGTTTTAGTTCAACAAGATTCAAATGTTTCAATAATAGTAGATGATTCCCTAATCTATTCTTTCACATATCTAAATTCCCCCGTTACTTCTGTTGATGAAGCGTACTATATTGTCCGTGATGTTCTTGAGGTACTCGATGATGGTTCTATATACTTAGGTGGTGAGCAAGGCATCCTTGGGATGAAGTTTTTGTATCCTGTTGTATCTAAAAGGAGTCTCCGTGTGTTTCCAAATCCCTGCGTTAAGGGTGCAAAAGCATACGTAGACTCTCCTATAGAGCCTGTTGTATACAACCTTGCGATGCAAAAGATGCCTTTCAAGGCAGAGAAAGACGGTGATACTTTTTGTTTTGACACTAGTACGTGGGAGAAGGGACTTTACATAATTTTTGTTGAAAATAAAGAACCTGCAAAGCTTTTGATCAAATAGACACTTTAGTAGTTAAATTACTCTTTGTATGTTCACAGCGTCGGTTTTATAATTTTAGGCAAAGGAGGACATGAAATATGGTGGTGAAGTATGTTTATTTCTTTGCTGAAGGCAAAGCCGAAGGTAACAAAGATATGAAAAATCTTCTTGGGGGTAAAGGAGCCAATTTACATGAAATGACCGCTCTCGGGATACCGGTGCCTCCAGGATTTACAATTTCTACTGAGGCATGCGTATTTTACTTTAAAAATGGAACTTTTCCACCAGGATTAAAAGAAGAAGTAGAGGCAAACGTTCGTAAGCTTGAGAAAATTACTGGCAAGGTGTTTGGCTCTGTGGATAATCCGCTTCTCGTATCTGTTAGATCTGGAGCTAGGGCGTCGATGCCTGGGATGATGGATACCATTTTAAATCTTGGGCTAAATGATCAAGCGGTCATTGGTCTTGCCAAAAAGACTGGTGATGAAAGGTTTGCATACGATTCGTACCGTAGGTTCATACAGATGTTTGCTGATGTAGTTATGGGGATTGACAGGGGTCTTTTCGAGGAAAGGTTGAGAAGTAAAAAAGCTGAAGCTGGCGTTCGTGAAGACTTTGAGCTCAAGGCAAAGGATCTAAAAGAGCTTTGTGATGAATACAAGGATATAGTTAAAAAGGTGTCCGGTAATATGTTTCCTCAGGATCCCTTTGAGCAGCTTTGGATGGCTATAGAATCTGTCTTTAAGTCATGGAATAACAAGAGAGCCATTGAGTACAGGAAACTGAATAGGATTCCCGATGATTGGGGGACTGCAGTAAATGTGCAGACTATGGTTTTTGGTAATATGGGTTTTGATTCTGCGACGGGCGTTGCATTTACCAGAGATCCATCTACAGGTGAAAAAACAGTGTATGGTGAATACCTGACTAATGCACAGGGCGAGGATGTGGTAGCCGGCATAAGAACACCGAAGAAATTAAAAGAGTTATCAAGAGAAATGCCTGAAGCATACAAGGAGCTGCTTGAGATCTTTGACCTATTGGAGAAGCATTACAAGGATATGATGGATATAGAGTTTACAATTGAGAAGGGGAAAGTATACCTGCTTCAAACAAGGGTAGGGAAGCGGAGTGCTCGCGCTGAGGTAAAAATTGCATACGATATGGCTAACGAAGGTCTAATTTCAAGAGAAGAGGCTATTCTGAGAGTTGACCCGAGAAGGTTGGAACAACTCCTTCACCCGATGATAGATCCTAAAGCAGATAAGGTATTTATTACTAAAGGGCTTCCCGCTTCCCCGGGTGCTGCATCGGGTAAGGTGATTTTCGATTCAGACGAAGCGGCGGACTTATCGGAGGCAGGTGAGGCTGTGATCCTCGTTAGAGACGAGACCTCTCCCGATGACATTAGAGGTATGGCTCGTTCCAGAGGTATCCTTACTGCACGTGGTGGTATGACTTCGCACGCAGCTGTTGTAGCAAGAGGGATTGGGAAACCGTGCGTCGTGGGTGCAGAAGAAATTGAAGTTGATTATGATGAAGGGCTTTTCCGAATCAGAAATATTGTAGTTAAGAAAGGAGATATAATTACAATTGATGGTGCGACCGGCGATGTTTTCCTCGGGAAGGTTCCTACTATTGAACCAGAGCTTTTTACAGAGTTTAATGACCTTTTGAAATGGGCTGATGAGATAAGATGGATTGGTGTTAGGGCAAATGCGGATACTCCTCAAGATGCACAGCGGGCTCGAAGATTTGGGGCTGAAGGTATAGGACTCTGTCGTACGGAACATATGTTTTTTGAGGGAGAAAGAATTTACGCTGTGCAAGAAATGATAATTGCGAAGAATAAAGAAGAAAGGGAAAAGGGGTTATCGAAGCTACTTCCAATGCAAAGGGAAGATTTCAAAGGGATATTTACTGCTATGGATGGATATCCTGTGACTATAAGACTGTTGGACCCTCCCCTCCACGAATTCGTACCAAAGACCAGGGAGCAGATGGAAGATCTTGCAAAAAGGACAAATACACCTATTCAGGATATTGCCTTAAAGTCGGAGGCGCTAAGGGAAGCCAATCCTATGCTGGGGCATAGAGGTTGTCGCCTTGGGATCGTTTATCCAGAAATTACAGAAATGCAAGCGAGGGCGATTTTTGAGGCTGCGTGTGAGTGTACTAAAGAAGGAATAAAGACAATTCCAGAAATAATGATTCCTATTGTATCTATAAAGGGTGAATTTGATAATCAGAAGGCTATAATTGACAGAGTTGCGAAGGAAGTAATGAGTGAAAAGGGTGTTGAAGTGGCATATTCCGTTGGCACAATGATAGAACTCCCTAGGGCGTGTATGACTGCAGATAAGATTGCTCAGTCTGCAGAATTTTTCTCCTTTGGGACCAACGACCTTACTCAGACTACCTTTGGTTTCTCAAGGGATGACATTGGGAAATTTCTTCCCAAGTACATTGAAATGGGTATTTTAAAAGAAGACCCATTCCAAGTACTTGACCAGGAGGGTGTCGGTGCGTTGGTTCGCATAGGGATTGAAAAGGGGAGATCTTCACGGTCCGATTTGAAGGTTGGAATATGTGGAGAACACGGCGGTGAACCCTCATCCGTTGAATTCTGCCATCGCGTTGGAATGGATTACGTGTCATGCTCACCGTTCAGAGTGCCGATTGCTAGGCTCGCTGCTGCTCAAGCAGTAGTTAAAGATAGAAATAAAAGGAAGAGGTTACCACATTAACAACAGCGCTGGCGTAGCTCAACCGGAAGAGCAGCGCATTCGTAATGCGCAGGTTGGCGGTTCAAATCCGCCCGCCAGCTAATTATGATTATGGGTGATGAACCAATATTTTCAGTGTCGGGTTTAAGAGGTATCGTTAATGATACATTAACGATACCCGTGGTGGTTTCATATACTGAAGCATTTTCAAGGTATATGGGTGGTTCACTTTACCTTGTAGGCCAGGATACCAGGCCCCATAGCCTTGCTATTAAAATGGCTGTGACCTCAACCTTGTTGTCTACTGGAAAAGAGGTTATAGATTTGGGCATTGTTCCAACTCCCACGTTACTACTTGCAGTTAGAGAAAAGCGTTCGAATGGTGGCATAATGATAACTGCGAGTCATAATCCTATGGAGTGGAATGCACTGAAATTCGTAAATGGTGAAGGGCTATTTATCGAGTCCCAGGACGTTGAGAATATCTCTAATATACTAAAAGAAGGGGCTCAAAAGTGGTGTAGTTTTTCTGATTTTCAACCCCTGAGAGTGAATAATAACGCCATAAGGGATCATATTCTTAAAATTGCAGAAAGTCCCTTTGTTGAATTAGAAGCTATAAGGAAAAAAAGATTTACCGTAGCCTGTGACTGCATTAATGGGGCTGCCTTTGACGCCCTCCCGCGACTTTTAGAGTTCCTTGGTTGTGATGTGATTAGACTTAATTGCGATAATTCAGGAAGTTTCGTAAGAAATCCTGAACCCAGGGTAGAGTATCTTCAAGACCTTCAGACTTTAATGTACAAGCATGACATAGATGTTGCTTTTGGAACAGACCCTGATGGAGATAGATTGATAGTGGGGTTTAAGGGCGTCGGAATTATTTCAGAAGAGTACTCTGTTCCCCTTTCTGTTTACCATGTGCTAAGGAAACAGAGGGGAGATGTTGTAGTGAATCTCTCAACTTCTATGATGGTTGAGGACATTGCTCGATGGTTTAATGCTAGTGTTTACAGGGCACCTGTAGGTGAGGCAAATGTAGTAAAACTAATGAGAGAAAAGAAGGCGATTATCGGTGGAGAAGGAAATGGTGGAGTAATATTTCCTTTGATAAATCCATGTAGAGATGCTTTAACTGGTGTTGCGCTTATTCTTTCGCTTATGGTAGAGCAGAATCCAGTTGAAATTATTTGGAAAATCCCCAGATACTATATGGATAAAAGGAAGATTGAATGGTCCCAAGACCTTCCATCAGATAAATTAATTAAGGAGTTTAGAGATTTTGAGCGGGACTCGTCCGATGGCCTATATTTCCGTAGGAGAAAGGAATGGGTTCATATAAGGAAGTCCAACACCGAGCCCATTGTGAGAATCTACGCTGAGTCAGGAAGCGAAGAAGAAACCAAAAGATTAATAGAGCGTGCAGTGAAATGTTTTTGAAGAGGTCGTTTTGTTGAATATACAGGCTTTGAATTTTAAAATAGCAAAAACATGAACGATTTGCTGAAGCAGCTTATTGAGATTCAGAATATTGAAGCAGAAATTGATAAGCTCAAAATACGGAAGAGTGCATTGCCCAAAGAGATTCGGGATTTGGAGGCGGAGATAGAAAAATGCAAAACGGAAAAAGAGAGGATTATAAACGAGCTTAAGAAAGAAGAAGTAAGGTTGATGGAACTCGAGGTAGACCTGAAGGAGATTCAAGAAAAGATTAGAACTTACCAGGAAAAGTCCAGACAGGTGAAGACCAATGAGGAGTACAGGGCAATGCTGTCGCAGATTGAGCATGCAGATATGGAAAAGAGAAGGAAAGAAGAAGAGGTAATATCACAAATGGAGGTTATTGAACGGTTAAAGGTGGAAACGCCAAAACAGGCAGAAGAACTTGAGAAGAAAGTAGCAGAGCTTGAAGGGCTTTTAGTAGAAATGAATGAAGAGTTAAAGAGCTTAGAAGAAAGATTTGAGCACAATCAGAAGAAAAAGCAGGTGCTCCTTGAAAAATTACCTGAGAAAGAGAGGCAGATTTACGAGAAACTTCAGTCGAGGGCTGGTCCCTATGTCATTTGTGAAGTTATGAAGATGAAATCAACAAAGGGGCAATCCGAATACGTATGCACAGGCTGTTACGGTGTCTTGCCTTTGTCTTTCGTTCAGGACCTCAGGAGTAAACTTGATTATGCGAGATGTCCTAACTGTGGGAGGATTGTCTATTATCATGAAGATGTGTGAAATATATATCGATGGCTCTTCTCGCGGAAATCCTGGAGAAGCAGGTTGCGCTTTTGTAATTTTTTGCGATGGAGAGGGGCCATACAAAGGGTTCAAGTATCTTGGTATGAAAACAAACAATGAGGCTGAGTATTATGGACTTATCGAAGCACTGAAAAGAGCGTATGAAATAGGTTGCAAATCTCTAAAGATTTTTACTGATTCCGAGTTGCTTCAGAAACAAATGAGAGGTATTTACAAAGTTAGAGCTGCAAATTTAAGGGTCCTGTATGATGAGGCGTTGAGGCTCCTCAAAAATTTTGAATGTTTTGAAATAACACATGTAAAGAGGGAGTTTAACGAACTTGCCGATAGTTTAGCAAAGGCGATTTCAAAGGGAGGGAAAAATGGCTAAGAATAAGTTTAGAATCATTGATGAATTGATCGAGAAAGGGAAAGAAATGGATTTACAGGAGGGTAAAGGAGATTGGTCTAGGTATTTGTTGGTTGTCCTTGCATCAAAATATGCAAAGGTAATTGCAGAAAGAAAACAGGAACATGAACTTGCAGCGAGGCTTGGTATTCCTGATGAAGATGTGAAACCTACGATCGTTGCGCTGTACAAAATGCTGCGCGAAGGGTGGGATTACATTGAGGAAGAAGGAGAGGAAAGAGAGAAGCATATTGAAGAGTAAGGAAATACGAAGTGGCTAAAATCCTTTTAGGATTAACCGGTAGTGTAGCAGTTTATAAGAGTTTGAACGTTATCAGGCTTCTTGAAAGAAGAGGTCATGAAGTAAAGGTAATTTTAACTTCTTCTGCATCTAAGTTCATTACTCCGCTTATGGCTAAATCTTTAATGAAGGGTGAACTATTTACCGATGAAGATTTCTGGACCTCTGGCAAGAGTTTACATATTGAGCTTGCGAAATGGGCAGATGAGATCGCAATTGTCCCTTGTACATCAAATACCCTTTCGAAGATCCGGTACTCCATTGCAGATAATCTTCTTACGGCAACCTTGCAGGCATATAAGGGGCCTATACTCGTGGCTCCTGCGATGCATGAGGAGATGTGGCTAAATCCAGAGGTTCAGGATGTTGTTCAGCATCTTAGGGAATTTAGGGGCGTATTCTTTTCCGGACCGGCGCGGGGCATACTGGCTTCAGGTGAAACGGGCTGCGGAAGACTTCAAAGTGAAGAATTTATCGCAGAGGATATCGAAGCCGTTTTAAGGGGATTGCCTCTTAAAAACGTTACAGTAATGGTAGCTTACGGAAGAACTGAGGAACCAATTGACCCTGTGAGAGTCATTACGAATAGGTCGTCGGGCCTTATGGGTTATTACCTTTCAAAGGCAGTAATGGAATATGGGGGAAATCTTATTCAGGTTGTTGGCGAGACGTCGATAATTCCTTATGGGAGAGGTGAGATCGTTAAAGTGAGAACTGCCAGAGAGATGTTCGATGTAGTTAGCGATCAGTTAGATAAAGTTAAAGTCCTTATAATGGCTGCTGCGGTCTCAGACTTCGAGCCTCAAGAGAAGTATGAAGCAAAGTTGAAGAAAGGCAAGGATTTGATGATAAGTTTTAAACCTACTGTTGATATACTCCACGAGCTTAGTGGTTCGAAGAGGGGAGGCCAATTGTTTGTTGGATTTGCGCTTGAGACTGAAAATCTTGAAAGGAATGCCAGAGAAAAATTAGAGAATAAAAAGCTTGATCTAATTGTGGGTAATTTTGCAACTGCGATGGGGTCAGAAAGGTCTAGTGGCTTCCTCCTTGACAGGGATGGTGTTATTGAAAAATTTGACGAACTGCATAAAGACCAATTAGCGCATAAAATTATCGAAAAAGTTGTAAGTCTTTTAAAATGAAGGATCCTAAGGTTTTAATCTTCCGTGAGGCTCTCGGGTTTGATAAGGTGTGGATTCCCGATGCGAATAAGACATTTAAGCTGTACCTCATTGAGCAGGAAGCTGGGAGATGCAAAAGGTGCCCTCTTTGGAGAACCAGAGATAGGTGCGTTTTTGGTTGGGGCAATCCCTATTCTGGGATTATGGCTATTGGAGAAGCTCCAGGGCCTGATGAAGATAGACTTGGGAAGCCC
>Ga0209508_1000041_pt1:0-35000 | contig 161824 bp, 162 predicted proteins | sample AD_UKC129_MetaG_FD_184427 | JGI IMG/M metagenome (GOLD analysis project Ga0209508, IMG submission 184427) | Active sludge microbial communities of municipal wastewater-treating anaerobic digesters from Canada - AD_UKC129_MetaG (SPAdes) (version 2) | ecosystem: Engineered > Bioreactor >...
ATATTGAGCCATTTCTCATCCCTCCAGTTAGGTTTTTGGGTTTGTCAATTTAATTCTAACCAGAGGGGTGAGGGTGGCTCAACCCTTTTTTAAAACTCCATTTTTACACAATTATATGGACTTAACTATTGACACTTTTATAAAAATCGTGTTACTATTAAAACAATTATAGGATTATTTAGCTTAAATTTGTTGCCGCAAGTATAGCAAAAAAAAGGGGAGGAATTGAAAAGTGACGTTGGACGGCATAAATACTATCCCGGCAGTCTTTCACCGAAATTGTGTCCGGTTTAAAGAGAGGCCCTATGCCGCTTACCGCAAGGAAGGCAGCTATGTGGACATCTCCTGGGGGGAGATGGGCAAGATGGTAAGGAACCTCTCCTGCTATCTATTGGCCAAGGGGATAGAAAAAGGAGACAAGGTGGCCATCTTTTCCCCCAACCGCTACGAGTGGCATATGGCTGCTTTGGCCATCACTTCCATAGGGGCGGTGGACGTCCCCATTTATGCCACCAATTCTTCCCAGGAGGCCGAATACATCCTGGTCAATTCCGACTCCAAGCTTTGCTTTGTCGGCTGCTCCGAGCAGCTGGAGCGCGTTCTTGCCGTCAGGGAGAGGCTTCCCCTGGTAGAGGAATTCATTTTGTTTGATGATCAAGACGCCGGTGTGGAAGGCGTAAAAACGCTGCAGCAAGCTTTAAAGGAGGGAGAGGCCGTTTCTAGGGAGGAGGAATTACTCTCCCGGCTGGAATCGCTTCAGCCCGGCGACCTTTCCACCATCATCTATACTTCCGGGACCACGGGGGACCCCAAGGGAGTAATGCTTACCCATGGCAACCTCTATTCCAATGTGGTGAACACCCTGCACGGGATGCATGACCGGAAGACCGGCGAGTTTCTTCTTTCGGAAAAGGATATTTTTCTCTCCTTCCTTCCCCTTTCCCACTCCTTCGAGCGGACGACGGGATTTCATGGCGCGGTCTACCTGGGGGCCAAGACCGCCTTTGCCACAAGCATACAAACGGTCATGGAGGATTTTGTCGCCGTCAGGCCCACCATTATTATCTGCGTGCCGCGCATCTACGAAAAGATCCACGCCGCCATTTTATCCAAATTAGGCAGCGCTTCGGCGGTTAGGAAGATGATGTTTGCCTTTGCCATGAAACAGGCCGACAAGAACCTGCACAAGATCTGCCTCGACCAGGAGATCACCAGCCCCGCTTACAAGCTGGCCGACAAGCTGGTCTTCTCCAAGCTGAAAGCGGTCCTGGGCATGGACCGGCTCCGCTATGCCATATCGGGAGGGGCGCCCATTTCCGTGAGCGACGCCGAATTCTTTATCGGGATGGGATTTAAAATTCTGGAGGGGTACGGCCTGACGGAGACGGCGCCCATCATCAGCTATAACCGCTACTGGCACATCAAGCCGGGGACGGTGGGCCAGCCCATCAAAGATACCCAGTGCAAGATTTCCGAGGAGGGGGAGCTCCTGGTCAAGGGGCCCCAGGTCATGCTCGGCTACTACAAGAATGAGGCCGCCACCCGGGAGGCGTTTACGGAAGACGGCTTTCTTAAAACCGGGGACATGGCCACCATCGATGCAGACGGCTTTATAACCATTACCGGGCGGCTGAAAGATATTGTGGTAACTTCGGGAGGGAAAAACATCTCTCCGCAGAATATTGAAAATAGTGTCAAGGCATCGCTGTACGTAGAGCAGATTGCTGTTATCGGCGACCGGCGCAACTATCTTACCGCCTTGATCGTACCGGCCTTTCCGGAACTGGAGGCCTGGGCTAAAAATATGGGTATTGCATACAATACTATCGACGAGCTCTTGCAGCATCCCAAGGTTCTGGAGCTGTACCAGAAAGAGATTGACGAACGCACAGCCCAGTTTGGGAGGGTGGAAAAGATTAAGAAGTTTACCCTGGTTAATGCGGAATGGACCCAGGAGACGGGAGAGCTTACTCCCAGCCTGAAAATCAAAAGAAGAGTAGTGGAGAAGAAGTATGCCCACTTGATTGAAGCCATGTACAGCATGGATAAGACCGGCTAGCGATGGAACTGTCGGGCGGCGGCCATGGCTGCCGCCCTTTATTCAATTCACCAAACGCCCCAAATTTGGCCGCCTTTCTTCCCCTGGCACCAATTGACCCAGCGGCTGCGCCATTGTTAAATCCCGGCAAATTGCATCTCCCACTAGGTGAATTTTTTTTAAAAATCATGTTTTGAAAATTGGGAATATTTCCCCGCCGACTTCTTGGCCTGGGCCGGTCGGGCAGCGGCAGCGCCGGACGGATGCCCTTGGGAAAGGCAATTAATCTCGGAAAAGGGGTGATCTCGGCTTCAGCCTGGCGTTCTCTGTTCTTATTCTTTTGCGAAGGAATAAATTGCTGAAGGGAGTGATGGCACGATGGTTGGTATAACTTCTTATGCCGGTTACATACCGCGCTACCGGTTGAACCGGATGACGGTATACGCCTCCATGGGCTGGTTTAATCCGGCGGTGATCATGAGCGCTGCCGGGGAGAAGGCGGTGGCCAATTACGATGAAGATGCCGTTACCATGGCGGTGGAGGCCGGAATCCGCTGCCTCCAGGGCTTCGACCCTTCCCGGGTGGAGGCCGTCTACCTGGCCACCACTACCGCCCCCTTCCGGGAGCGGCAGTGCGCCAACCTGGTAGCCGGAGCGGTATGCGCCGGAGAGGAGGTGCGCAGCGCCGATTTCTGCGGTTCCTTGAAAGCCGGGACCACCGCCCTGCTCTCGGCCCTGGAATTCGTGGCCGGGGGAGGGGGCCGGGAGGCCCTGGTCTGTGCCGCCGACTGCCGCCTGGGGAAAATGGGCTCAGTGCAGGAGATGGTGTTCGGGGACGCCGCCGCCGCCCTGCTGGTTGGGCGGGAGGAGGTTATTGCCGAGTTCAAGGGCTCCTACTCCCTGGCGGCGGACTTTGTGGACCACCTGCGGGGCGCGGAATCCCGCTTCGATCGCCAGTGGGAGGAGCGCTGGGTCAGGGATATGGGCTATGAAAAGCTGATTCCCGCCGCCGTAACGGGCCTATGCCGCAAGTACGGCTTGCAGCCCGCCGATTTTGATCGGTTCATCTACCCCTGCTATTACGGCGGCGCCCGGAAAAAGATCCAGCGGAGCCTGGGGGTTGATTCCGCCAAGGTGCAAGGCGAGCTCCTGCAAAAGGTGGGGGACAGCGGGGCCGCCCACCCCCTCTTGATGCTGGCCAAGGCCCTGGAGGAGGCCAAACCCGGGGATAAGCTGCTGGTGGTCAGCTTCGGCAGCGGCTGCGACGCCCTTTACTTCCAGGTAACGGAGGCCATCGAATCCTTTGCCCACCGCCGCCGGGTCTCCGATTCCCTGGAGGAGAGCGCGCCCCTGGACAGCTACCTGAAATACCTGGTCTGGCGAGGCATGGGGCCGGTGGAGATCGGCATGCGGGGCGAAGAGGACCGGCTTACCCGCTGGTCCATGGTCTGGCGCAGCCGCCAGGCCATCCTGGGGCTGCAGGGCACCCTTTGCCGGGCCTGCGGGACCCAGCAATACCCTCCCCAGCGCGTCTGCACCAACCCCGACTGCGGCGCCGTGGACCAGATGGATCCCGTTTACCTGGCCGGCAAGGGGGGGCGGATCTTTAGCTTCACCTCGGATATGCTGGCTGCCAGTTTAAACCCGCCGGCCATTTACGGCAACGTGGATTTCAACGGAGGGGGGCGCGCCTTGATGGACTTCACCGATTGTACCCTGGAAGAGCTGAAGGTGGGCATGCCCGTCCGCTTCAGCTTCCGGATAAAGTACTATGACCCCAGGCGGGACACCACCTTCTACTTCTGGAAAGCCGTCCCGGTACGGGGAGGAGGTGCTTAAAGTGGCCACCGGAATCAGGGATAAAGTCGCCATCCTGGGGATGGGCTGCAGCGTATTCGGCGAGCGCTGGGACTGCGATGCCAGCGACCTGATCCTGGAAGCCTTCCTGGAATGCCTGGAAGACGCCGGGGTGGAGAAGAGGGATATCCAGGCGGCCTGGGTCGCCAACCATATTGACGAGGTAAATATCGGCAAAGGGGGAGTTTACCTCAGCACCGTCCTCCACCTGCCCTTGCTGCCGGTAACCCGGGTGGAGAATTTCTGCGCCTCGGGCACGGAAGCTTTCCGGGGCGCCTGTTATGCCGTGGCTTCCGGGGCGTACGACATCGCCCTGGCCGTGGGGGTGGAGAAGCTGAAGGACGTGGGCTACGGCGGGCTGCCCGATTCGCCCATCTTCGGCCAGCTGAACCGGCTGCTGGGCCCCAACGCCACCGCTCCGGGGATGTTTGCCCAGCTGGCCACCGCCTACTCCGCCAAGTACGGCGTGCCCATGGAGAAGATCAAGGAGGCCATTACCCATGTCTCCTGGAAGAGCCACCAGAACGGGGCGCGCAATCCCCGCGCCCACCTGCGCAGGGCGGTGAGCCAGGAGGAGATCGCCGGCTCACCCCTGGTCTGCTATCCCCTGGGTCTCTATGACTGCTGCGGGGTCAGCGACGGAGCGGCGGCGGCCATTGTGACCACACCGGAGATCGCCGCCAGGCTGAAGCCCGGCCGGCCGCTGGTCAAGGTGAAGGCGCTGCAGATCGCCGTCAGTTCCGGCGAAGAAGCGGCCTTCCACCGCTGGGACGGGGCCGGCATTCTGACCACCCGCGTAGCTTCCCGGAGAGCCTACGAGGAAGCGGGGATCAAGGACCCCCGGCAAGAGATCAGCCTCATGGAGGTCCATGACTGCTTCTCCATAACGGAGATGGTGACTATGGAGGACCTGCACATCTCGCCCCCCGGGAAGGCGGCGGAGGACATCCTGAGCGGCTTCTTTGACCTGGACGGCCAGATTCCCTGCCAGACCGACGGCGGCCTGAAGTGCTTCGGCCACCCCATCGGGGCTTCCGGCCTGCGCATGATCTACGAAGTATACAACCAGCTGCTGCAGCGCTGGCCCGAGGATCGCCTGGTCAAGAACCCCCGCTTTGGTCTCACCCACAACCTGGGAGGGGTGCCCACCCAAAACGTCTGCAGCATCTGCATCCTGGGCGTGGATTAAGCTAACAAGGGCGGCCGCTGGAACGGCCGCCCTTCACTTTCAAGGCAACTCTTAGTTGTTATTTCGTGTTTTATAATAATAAAGTATAAAGCCTCCCCGGGCGGCCGGCCTGCGCCGCCTACCAATCTTTGCCAAGACCGGAGGCGGCAGGCTTCTCCCGGCAGAAAATGCCGGGGGTCGAAGCGGCCCTCATGGCCTGTCTTTAAAACTACTCTCTTGTTCGCCCTTTTCGATTAAGCAGCGGCGGATAAACAAAAGATACAGCGGCCGCTGTCTGGCCCGGGCGCTTCTCCACCGGCATAGCCCGGGTGCTTCCCCGCCGGCATGGCCCGGGTACTTTACCCCCCGGCTTATGCCCTATGGAAAACGGCTTTCCGGGAAGGCGGTTTTTCAGGGTATAAGAGGGCTTAAAACAGGGTATTTGAGGAAAAAAGCGAAGAAGAAAGGTAGGCCCTCCGGTTCCTGTACCGAACTGGGCCGGGGCTTGACCTGAGCCCGTCCAGGCTTGGAGGCCGTTATACCGGTTACAACAGTTAACCGCGGGAGGGAGAAACATGAACGACCAGTTGAAAGCAAAAGACCTGCTGCCCATACCCAATCTGCTGGAAGCCAAGTCGCTCCTGGTGGTCCAGGCCCATCCCGACGATGCCGATGTGGGGGCGGGGGCGACCCTGGCCCGGCTCTCCGACGCGGGGGCCCGGATTACCTACCTTACCGTTACCGACGGCAGCATCGGTACGGAAGACCCTTCCATCTCCCGGGAAGAGTTGGCCCGGATTCGCCGGCGGGAGGGGGAGGCGGCGGCTCGGACCCTGGGAGCCGTGGAATGCCTATGGCTGGATTTCCCCGACGGAGGAAATCTCCAGAGGCAAGAAGTATGCCGGGAGATCGTGCGGGCCATCCGCCGGGTGCAGCCCAGCGCCCTGCTGGTCATGGATCCCTGGCTCCCCTACGAAGCCCACTCGGATCATACCATTACCGGCCAGGCGGCCGCCGAGGCCTGCCTCTACAGCTATTTTCCCCACTACTGCCCGGAGCACCTGGAAGAGGGACTCTCCCTGCACCGGGTGGAGATGGTGGCTTTTTACGGCACCTCCCGCCCCAATACCTTTGTGGATGTGACGGCCACCTGGCCCCGGAAAATGGAAGCCCTAAAGCTGCATGCCAGCCAGTTCCCCCCGCCGGTTTTCCAGCTGCTCTCCTTTTATTTCAGCACCCGGGCTCGGGAGCTGGCCCAGGGGCGGGGCTACGAGATGGCCGAGGCCTTCAAGGTCCTCACTCCCGTGCACCTGCATTACTTCGAAGACGCCTGGCAATGCTAGCCCTCTTTGCTACTACTTCCACCGATTTTGCATTTGCCCGTGGCTGCCCCGCCATCTATATTTGCGCCAGTTTACTGAACACTACTTGGCATACAGAACATACTTCGCTCAAAACTTATGGCTATTTGTGACAGGTTAGAAATTCATAAAGAAGAGAGAATAATTAACGGAATTGTTATTAGAAAGGTTGATGATATAAGTGAGAATAAAGGATCCGCTGCTGCTGGGCGGTTTTGCCGGTTTGATCGGAAACGCCGTAAAACTTGCCGGAAATATTTTTAACGCCTATGTTTTAAAAATCTCAAGTACTACCTATGCGGAAATTGCTGCCGGAATCTTTATGACCAAAAAGGAGCGAAGAAAGAAAATGGGCCTTGTTGTTGGTTCTATAGCTGACTTGGCCATCGGTGCATTATTGGGTATTCCCGTGGTCTATTTTCTCAGGTACACAGGGAAAGACCATGCGGTCATAAAAGGCTTAGGCTATGGACATTTTGCTTGGGTTTTGTTTTATGGTGCTTTAGGAAGTCTTTTTGGCGCACAAGGTGTTTTCCCTCTTAATGCATCAACTAATTTGTCGGCGATCATTAACCATAGTTTATATGGTATGACCACGGCAGCGGTTATATCTAAATTTGGAGACCCAAGCCTGTTTCCGGAGCCGGGAGGAGGTTGCCCTGCCAAAAACTCTACGGAACAGGGCAACAACATGAAACCCGCCTTGCTCAACTAAGCAAGCTGGGTTTTTATGGTACCGAAGGCGTGGAACCTACGGCGGGGATTGCATCCCCGCCTTGGAAATTATTAACCGCATCCTAAGGAGTTCCATGTTCTTTAAGGTTAAAACAAGTTAGCCCAGAGGGCCTTGTCCAAGGCATGGAACTCTTTGTTATGTAGATGGGAAACTGGACTTTTTGATAATCGGGATTCACGATTCTAACATGTGGCTGCGGATAGTGAGGGGAGATTCCAAGGTCGCGTAAAATGCCGCAGTTCGGATATCTTGTTGCTAGCAACTTATAGAAAAAGTTCCGTAGATGCAGTTGGGCAAGCTCTACGGAACAGTGGTGCCGAAGGTGGGAGTCGAACCCACACGGGCGAAGCCCGCACGATTTTGAGTCGTGTGCGTCTGCCAGTTCCGCCACTTCGGCATGGCGCATATATCTTACCACAAAAAAAAGCGGTTCGCAATATCCCGCCGGCGCTCATGTGCAACTTTGCCGAAGGGGGAATTCCGGCATCCAAGGGGGAAGCTTTCGCCAGTGTTTATGCGTGTGCCTGAAAATCTAAGCAGGAGCCTTGCCTTGTAAAAAATATAAAAATAAACAATTATGCTTAAAAAAAGGATCTCCGCTTAATTGTGTCGAATAAGGCCAATTGACAAGCAATACATATAATCTCCGAACCGATTATTCTAAGCCGTGACGGTATGAAGGTCGGTCGATAGGGTTAACCGGGAAACCGGTTGGCCTCCCAAGGTGGAAAGGAGATTTCATCCTTCGGGCAATAAAGAGCCGGTCCATCTTGGGCCGGCTCTTTCGGTTGCGGTTAACCGGCAAGGCCTGCCGCCACCGACAGCGATAAAAATATAGGGGAGGGCGGAACCGAAAGATTAAGTATTGTTAGACATTACCTTCGACCTGCCGTATCTAAGGGTATTTGGAAATACCTAAGAACTGCAGGCGCCAGGTATAACCGGAAACGGTTATGCCTCCCGATGTGGAAAGAAGGTTGCCCATTAATTTGCCTGATCACGGGTTAAACCGCTGAGCCACACGGGGTCAGCGTTTTTCATTTAAGCATATTTACAGGGGGTAAAGAAAATGAAAAAAAGTTGGCTAGTCTTATTGGTGCTAATCCTGGCTGCCGCCCTGTTCCTCGTTCCCGGCTGCGATAAGGATGAAGGCACGCCGGCCGGCGAGAACGGAGAGGGAACGGAAACGGAAGAAAACGGCGGCACTGGCGAGGAAGAGGGCAAGGAAGAGGAATCGGCCTGGGAAATCAAGATAATCGGGCCCGATGGGAAAGAAGCGGTTGTCACCCTGGAAGAGATTATGAAGATGGAGGCCGTTGAACTGGAGGCGGAATCCAAAAGGGGACCTTCCACCTTTAAAGGGGTTCTGTTAAGCAAGGTTCTGGAGAAGGCGGGGATCACCGAGGCCAACGAGGTGACGCTAACGGCGGCTGACGGCTACGGCGCCGCCATCAGCGGCGAGATTGCCTTCTCGGAAAATACCATCCTGGCCTACGAGCGGGATGGCGAAGATATGAGCGGTGACGAGAAAAACGGGCCCATCCGGCTGGTAACCACGGAGGAAACCTCTAACGTATGGGTTGGTAAAATCAGCACCATCGAAGTGAAGTAGACCAACCTTCGGAGGCCGGTTTTTCCGTCGGTGGCGGGCCTTGCCAGGTATATTATCCAGCAAATCCGTGGGGGAGTAAAATGATTAAAATAAAGAAAGTATTCTTGCTGCTGCTGCTGGCAGTGTTCATGCTCTTTGCTTTTAGCGGCTGTGCCGATGAACAGACGGAAGATCCCGCTGCTGCAGGTGAGGGAGAGAGCATCACCATCAGCGGGCTTCCCGATGGGGAAATCAAGATTACCATTGATAAGATAAAGGCGCTGCCCGCGGAGAGCGGAGAAGCCGTCTCCATTAGTTCATCGGGGGAGGAGTCGACGGTACCTTTCAAAGGAGTGGCCTTGAATACCATCCTGGAGAAGCATGGCAGCTCTCTTGACGATTATACTTCCGTGCGCCTGGTGGCTGCAGACGGCTACAGCGTAGAGGTCCCCGAGGATATTTTGCGGTCCAAGCCCTTCTATTTGGCTTACGAGCTTCACGGTGGACCGATTCGGGAAAAGGACCGGCCCTTGCGAGTGGTTATTCCCGATGTCAGGTCCTTGTACTGGATCAAAGCGCTGGCCGAAGTTCAATTAATCGCCGGCGGCGGCTCGGCGGTGAAATCCCTCTATATTTTTGAAAATACGCCCGCAGTTGCCGGTGCGGAGAGCGCGGAAAGCGACATTGACCTGAAAGCCCTCTTGGGGATTGAAGAAGAAGGCAGGGTGACCATCATTGCCGCCGACGGGCTGGTGAAAAAGGAGACGCTGGAGGCCGGCAAAAATTATTTCATCAGCCGCACAGGGGAGGATGCCCCGGAATTCTATTCCCCCGCCATCCCCACAACCATGTACGTTAAAAAGACAGCGGTGCTGATTCACGGCGACAGCGCCTATCTCGTGGTCAGCGCTCTGGACGCAGGAGAGGGCAAGGTATCGGGAGAGCTTTTCCTGAACCTGCTGGAAAGGTTCCTGGCGGAAGAGGGAGTGGTTCTCCATGGGGGAGCGGATGACCAGCGGGAGCTGGCGGCGGAGGATCTGGCCGGAATTACTTTCGTCCTTAAGGGCGGCGGGGTTGTCCTGCAGTAGCCGCCCGGATACCGCCTGACGGCCGGAGCGGCCGCGGGCGGGCCGGGCTGGAGTTGGGGCAAGGTTTTGCCGCTTTTGAGAAGGGGGGCTTAAGGTGGGGCGCCGTTTTTTGGATAAGTTCACCATGTTTGACCTGCTAATCGTAACGATGATGGCGGTGTTGGGGGTGGCCATCAAGCCGGTAGTGGTCCCCCTGGCCCATATCATCACCGGCCCTCTGTATGTCCCCGGGGGGGTTGTGGCCGGCGGTTTCTACATGCTTTGGATCGTTTTGGGCCGCGGCCTGGTAGGGAAAACCGGGGCGGCCACCCTCATCGGCCTGGTCCAGGCCCTCCTGGTTATCGTTCTCGGCATTTTTGGCACCCACGGCGCCGCCAGCATTATTACCTACCTGGCTCCGGGAGTGGCGGTGGATCTGCTCTACCTGCTTCTCCGCAGCGGCGTCGATACCCCCCTGGGAGCCTTCCTGGGCGGGGTGGCCGCCAATGTTACCGGAACTTTCATGGTTAACCTGGCTTTTTTCCGCCTCCCCTGGCTTCCCCTGGTCCTGGGCCTGTCGGCTGCGGCCCTTTCCGGGGGGCTGGGAGGACTGATTGCCTACAGTTTGAATAAGCAGTTGAAAAAATATAAACTGCAGTCTTCGGCTCACTAGGAGGGCTTTTTATAAATGAAAAGTAAAGGAATTGCTGTTCTGGTGATCTTTTTGTTCCTGTTGATATTATCGGGTTGTGCCCCTGAAGAGAGCGCCGCTCCGGTGCTAATTGTGGGGGATGTGGATCAGGTTTTTGAGTTCTCCAATACCGCGGCGCTGGAGAGCGTCTCCGCCAACGGCAAGAGCTACAAGGCGCTTCCCCTGGAGAAAGTCTTGGAAGAGGCGGGCCCGCAAGGCTTGAGCCGGGTGACTTTCGTCGGGGCGGACAAGCACACGGCAACCATCGAGGTGGGCGACTTGGCGGACAGTTTCCTGGCCTGGAGCAGCGAGAACGGATGGCAGTTTGTATCGGGGCGCTATCCCATTAACACGGCCATCAAGAACATCAAGGAGATTATCGTCCAGGGGGACGGCCGTCAAGGCCTGTTCATAATTGATTCCCAACGCAACTACCCGGCTGTTACCCCCGGGCAGATTCTCAGCCAAAGCCACTGGCTTTACTTCCACCCCCAGGGGCAATCAGCCCGGGAAGTAGACGGGGTGCAGTACCAGGGGACGGTGGTTTCCCGGCATGCCCTCCGGCAGGTGCGGGACCTGGTTCCCGGTTCCGTGCAGAAGGTGCTGGCCGTGGGGCAGGACGGGAGCATGCATCTGCTCAGCAAAGACAGCTACCTGGAGGCTTACGGCAATATGATCTACCTGAACCGGTTCGACAGTACGCCGCGCCTCCCCCTGGTGGGGCTGGTCCTGGATCCCCCGGAGCGCTGCATTACCGATCTCTTCCAAGATGTGCTGTCCCTGGTGGAGCAGGATGAAAAGGTTCTGGTGGTCCTGGTGGACGGTTTCAGCTACCCCCTCTACGAGGCGGCGGCCCGGGAGAACCTGGCTCCCAATATACTAAAAGGCGCTGCCGTGGACCGGGCTCTAAGTGTTTACCCCTCCATCACCCCTTGCTGCTGTGCCGCCATGCTCAGCGGCAAGACGCCGGATCAAACAGGGGTTCAAAGCAGAAAGGACCGGGTTCTGCAGGTTCCGGGGATACTGGAAGAGCTGGAGAAGCGGGGCAAAAAAGGCGTGATCATCGAAGGGAATACCATCGTCATTAATATGGAAGGAGAGGTCAAACTTAATACGGATCGGAACCAGGACGGCCAAACGGATGATGAAATCCTGGAAAGCGCCCTGGAACACCTTCGTAAAGGTAACTACGACCTGGTCTTTGTCCACTTTCATTCGGTAGACGACTGCGGTCATACCTACGGCCCCCTGGCGGCGGAAACCAAGAAGCAGTTGACCGTTATCGACGGTTACGTGGGGAAGCTCTTTGCCGCCTGGGAAGGAAAGAGGATCCTCCTCTCCGATCACGGGATGCATGATACCGATGACGGTGGCAATCATGGCGAATTCAGGTGCGAGGATATGTATGTCCCCTATGTTAGCTACAATTAATCCGGCGAGGTGAACCACTATAAAGAAGAACCGACTGCTGATAGCGATCATCGTTGTTTTGCTGGTGGTGGTGGGGGTGCTGGCCTATATCAACCGGGAGCAGTTGGCCGGGAAGCAGGAACTGGTGGATAACCCGGGCATTCTCGTCATGAAAAGGGGTGAGGAGGTGGCCACTCTCCGCCTGGAAGAGATGAAAAAGCTGGGGGAAGAGGAATTCGAGATTGTTTTGCGCTCCAGCGGAAAGCCCCCCCGGGACCTGGTCTTGACCGGAGTGCCTTTAAAGGCGGTATTGCAGGAAGCCGAGCCTTCCTTGCTGGAAGCGGGGAGCCAGGTAGTAGTCCGGGCCATCGACGGCTACTCCGTGGCCTATACCATGGAAGAAGTGCTCATGGATGACCATATTTTCGTGGTCTACCTGGAGGGCGGCCAACCCCTGCGCAGCAAGGCTGAAGGCGGCATGGGGCCCCTGCTTTTGGTGGCGCGGAAGGACCAATTCGGACAGCGATGGTGCCAGTTTGCCATCGAGGTTGATGTTCAGTGACCGTTGTCCTGGAGGCCAGAAATCTCTCTTTGGGCTACCCCGGGGGAGAGTGGCTGTACCGCCATCTTAATTTCAGCCTCCGGCAGGGGGAGATGCTGGGGGTGGCCGGACCCAGCGGCTGCGGGAAAAGCACCCTCTGCCTGGCCTTGAGCGGGATTATTCCCCACAGCGTCCAGGCCCAGATGGAGGGGGAGGTCTTCCTCCTGGGAGAGAACACCCGCTCCCTTAGCCTGCCCCAGATCGCCACGCGGGCCGGCATCGTCTTCCAGGATCCCGAAACGCAGCTCTTTCTGCCCCAGATCAGGCACGAACTGGCTTTCGGGCCGGAAAATCTCTGCCGCCCCCGGGAAGAGATCGCCGCCACCATCGGCAAGGTGGCCTCCCTTACGGCTATTGAAGGGCTGCTGCCTCACAACCCCAACGAGATCTCCGGGGGGCAGCGCCAGCTGGCCGCCCTGGCGGCGGTCCTCTGCCTCGATCCGGCGGTGCTCATCCTCGATGAAGTCGCCTCCCAGCTGGACGAGGAGAGCTCCGCCCGCATCCTGGAGGTAATCCGCCTGCTGAAGGAAGAAGGGAAGACCATCGTCATGGTGGATCATAACCTGAACCGCTTGCGCCTGGCCGATTGGATCCTGACCTTAAACGGGGACCGAACCGGCAGGCTGGAGCCGGGGGAGCTGTTTTTCCAGGATCCCAATGCGCCGGAGCGCTGTTTCGGCAGCTTTTCCGGGGAGGTGCGCTGATGGATTTCTGGGAGGTAAGGGATTTGTGCTTCTCTTACCCGCGGCGGGAGCCGCTTTTCCAGGGGCTTTCCTTCCGGATTGGCCGGGGAGACACTGTGGCCCTGACGGGAGCCAACGGAAGCGGAAAAACCACCCTGGGGAAGCTGCTGGTGGGCATTTTAAAGCCCCTCTCCGGCCAGATTTTGTTGGAGGGGAAGGACCTGCAGGAGTACAGCCTCGCCGATATTGGCGCCCGGGTGGGCTACCTTTTCCAGAACCCGGAGAAGCAGATCTTTTCCCCCTCGGTCAAGGAAGAGATTGCTTTCGGCCTTAATTTCCGGGGCTTTGATCCCGCCCTGGTGGAGCGCCGGGTGGAGGAGATGCTGGATTATTTTGAGTTGAAACACTGCGCCCACCAGTTTCCTTTTAATTTAAGCCAGGGGGAGAAGCAGCGGCTGGCCATCGCCGCCGTGTTGGCCCTGGAGCCGAGCTTTGTCGTTTTCGATGAACCCACCACCGGCCTGGACCAGAGGCGCAAGGAGAGGTTTGCCGCGCTGCTGCAGAAGATTAAGGCCCGGGGTGCCGGCTATATTTTAATCAGCCACGACCGGGAGTTTAGCTCCGCTTGCTGCGAACGCCGCCTGCATCTAAAAGAGGGGAAGATTTATGGCGACGATAAAGTTTGTGGAAAAGCTTGATCCGCGCACCAAGATCGTCTTGGTGGTGGTTATCTCCACCCTGTCCATTATTATTACCGATGTTCTCTGGCTGGCGGGCCTGCTTCTGCTTTCCCTGCTCCTGCTTTTCATGGCCGGCTTCAGCCCGGCATCAATCTTCTCCAGGTTCAGGCGCTTTCTTTATCTCTTCCTGGTCCTGCTAATCGTCCAAAGCATTTTCGCTCCTTCGGGAGAGCCCATAATTACCATCGGCGGGATTCAACTGGTGACCATGGGGGGGCTGCTCAAGGGGGTGGCGGTGGTGGTGCGCATGCTAATCATTATCTCCAGCGCCCTGCTCCTGCTCACCGCCAAGCCCATGGAGTTGGTCCTGGGGCTGATACGTTTAAAGATCCCTTATGAAATCGCTTTCATGGTTCTTTTGGCTATTCGCTTCCTGCCGGTGCTCGTGGAAGAGGTGCAGGATGCGCTGACAGCCATTCAGTTGCGGGGGGTCAAGATCAAGGAGATCCCCCTGGGCCAGAAAATCAAGGTGTACACCTATATTTTCATGCCGGTGGTGGTTTCGGCGCTGATGAAAGCGAAAAAAACGGCCATCTCCATGGAGGCGCGGGCTTTTCGCGCTTATCCCCACCGGACCTACCTGGAGGAGTTGAACCTGAAAAGCTTCGACTATGCCACCATCGCGGCGGCGCTCCTGTTCGGCGCCGGGCTTGGAGCCGCCTATTTTATGGGGAGGTAGCAGCGCTAATGAAAGTATTTTCCGTAATTGGGATAACCAAGTCTGGCAAGACCACCGTTGTGGAGAAGCTGATCGGCGAGCTGCGCCGGCGGCGGTACACCGTGGGCTCGGTAAAAGACATCCATTTTGAGAAGTTTGCCATCGATACCGAGGGGACCAACACCTACCGGCATAAGATGGCCGGCTCCCAGTTGGTTACGGCGCGGGGCTTGCAGGAGACGGATGTTCTCTTTCCCCGGCGGCTGTCCGTGGGCGAAATTCTTGCCTTTTACCAGCATGATTTTGTAGCCCTGGAAGGGGTGGACGACTACAACGTCCCCAAGATTGTTGCCGCCCACCATACGGGAGAGGTGGATGAACGGCTGGACGATTCGGTTTTTGCCATCTCCGGGGTGCTGGCCAACGAGGGTATAAAGGAGTATCGCGGGCTGCCCGTGTTCAACGTGCTAACGGATGCGGAGGCCCTGGTAGACCTTATTGAGGAGAAGGTGCCCCGCCTGCTGCCGGATTTCCCGCCAGAATGCTGCAGCGGTTGCGGGATGAGCTGCCGGGAGTTCCTGGCGGCGCTATTGCGGGGAGAGCGCCGGCGTTCCGATTGCCTCTTGGAGAGCGCCTCTGTCCGGCTGAAGATTGGCGGGCGGGAGATCGCCATGGTCCCCTTTGTCCAGGAGGTGCTCCGGAAAACGGTGGTAGGGCTGGTCTCCACCCTGGAAGGCTACCGTGATTATGCGGCCATTGAAATTTCCATCGAGGGAAGCAAAGGGCATGATCAAGGAGAACGGTAACTGCCCGCCCGGCTCCGGCTGCCGGGTTGTGGGGCGCTACCACAGCCGTCGGAACCGGGTTCTGCTGGTGAGCTTTCAGCTAAAGGGGGGCGCCCCCGGCCAGGTGGTGCTGAAGATATACCCGGCGGCCGAAGGGGCGGCCGCGGAATACCGCCATTTAAGCGAACTGGCCGCCGCCGGCATCTCCGTTCCCCAGCCCCTGGCCCTGGACGGTTTCCGCCTTTACCTGCAGCATCTGGAGGGCCTGCTGCTCACGGAAATCGTGGAGAGAAGCCTGGTCCCCCAGGCCGTCTGGACGGAGAGCCTGGCGCAATGGTATTGCCGGCTGCACCGGGCTACCCTGGACCGGGAAGGCAACGTCTTCCTGAAAACGGACAACAACCTGCGCAATTTTATCTATCGCGAGGGTTCTTTTTACGGCCTTGATTTTGAGGATTGTTCCCGCGGCGCTCCGGCCCGGGATATCGGGCAGTTGTGCGCCTTCATCCTGGCGGACAGGCCGGCCTTTACCGGCGCCAAGCAAGCCGCGGTAGCGGAACTGGTAGCGCGCTATCTTTCCGGCAGCGGGCTCTGCTCTCCCGAAGAGATCCAGCGGGAGACGCGCTGCGAGCTGGAGAGGATGGCGGAAAGAAGGCTGGAAGAAAGGGAAGCCATCAAGGCATTTATTGATTATTTGCCCGTGGCCGGTAAAGCTATCTTTCCTCGGCCCGTTTGACAACCTTTCTTGCTTATCACCCTCACTCTCTTACCATACGTGGGGCGGTCCCCGAGCCTGGGGACAGCCCGCTTTTTTTGTGCGTCATTTAACACTTTTTTTGCCCCCGCATATAATGGCAGTGCGGCTGCGCAGGCCAACTAAGATGGAGGGGAGACTGTGGGTGCAAGGCGTTTCAGCAGGCTGGTCCGGAAAGGCGCCGGGGTCTTACTGGCGGTAGGGGGACTTTTGTTAATCGTAAGGGTGCTTCCCTTGTACCTGTGGCCGCTGGCCCTGGGGATCCTTTTCATCTGGCTGGGTTGGCAACTATATATATATGATCAATGCTACTGGTAAAGGGATTAACGGTGAAAGGGGGAGCCGCTTTGCGCTTTTACATTATTACCGTGCCCAAGATGTTTCGAGGGATTGTCCGCGGGCTGTTCGGATTCCTAACGAAGGCATAGTCCATGAACCTTGCAACCCCGGAGGCATAAAGCCCCCGGGCATATTTTGCGGGGGCAAGTTAAAAAATTCACAAAGCAGGGAAGGAAATTTAACTATCGAAAATATTAACAAGTGAAAGTATTATCTATTGCCTTAACTATTAAAAAAGGGAGTGAATTATAACATGAGTGAATTGATTAAAGGAGGCGCTTTCCTACTGGGCCCGGTAGATGAAAGCACGGTATTCACCCCGGAAGATTTTGACGACATGCACATGATGATCAAAAACATGACCTGGGACTTTATGAACAACAAGGTGGCCCCCAAGGTGGAAGAGATAGAGAACATGGAAGAGGGAGTAACCGTCTCCCTGATTCGGGAAGCCGGTGAGCTGGGCCTCCTGGCCAGCGACATTCCCCAGGAATACGGCGGGGAAGAAGCGGACAAGATAACCACCATGATCATTACGGAAAACGTCTCCTTGTGCGGTTCTTTCGCCACCGCTCACGGCGCCCATACCGGCATCGGAACTCTGCCCATCGTCTTTTTCGGAAATGAAGAACAGAAGAAGCGCTATCTGCCCGCCCTGGCCACGGGCGAGAAGATTGCCGCTTACGCCCTGACCGAGCCGGAAGCCGGTTCCGACGCCTTGAACTGCAAAACCAAGGCTGTCCTATCCGAAGACGGCAAGTACTATATCTTAAACGGCGTCAAGCAGTTTATCACCAACGCCGCCTGGGCCGACGTGTTTATTATCTACGCCAAGATTGACGGCGAAAAATTCACCGCTTTTATCGTGGATGCCGATGCGGAAGGTGTCTCCCTGGATGCGGAAGAGAAGAAGATGGGGATCAAGGGCTCCTCTACCCGCAGCGTCATCCTGGAAAATGCCAAGGTTCCCGTGGAGAACCTGCTCTGGAAAGAGGGGAAAGGCCACCAGGTTGCCTTTAACATTTTGAATATCGGGCGCTTTAAGCTGGGGGCCGGCTGCGTCGGCGGGGCCAAGAGAGCCCTCGAGCTCTCCAGCGAATATGCCCTGCAGCGGATCCAGTTCAAGCAGCCCATTGCCAACTTTAACATCATCAAGAATAAAATCGCCAACATGGCCATCCTCACTTACATGATGGAGAGCCTGGTCTACCGCATCGGCGGCATGATCGACGCCAAGATCAACGAGGTTAAGGAAGCCGGCGGCGACAGCGCCGAGCTGATGACGGCCATTGAAGAGTACGCCATCGAGTGCTCCATCGCCAAGGTCTTCTGCTCCGAGGGCCTGGATTACATCGTCGATGAAGCGGTGCAGATTTACGGCGGCTACGGCTACTGCCAGGACTACCCCGTGGAGCGTGCTTACCGGGACAGCCGGATCAACCGAATTTTTGAAGGGACCAACGAGGTCAACCGCATGCTCATTCCGGGAACCCTGATGCGGAGAGCCTTGAAAGGCACTGTTCCCTTCATGGATGCCGTTTTCGGCCTTAAAGACGCCCTGACCCAGTTGAAGGAAGCGGAAATTCCCAGCGGCATCCTGGCCCGGGAGGATTTCCTGATCCAGGCCATGAAGAAGCTCTTCCTGCTGGCCGCCGGGAACGCTGCGCAAACATTCAATGAGAAGTTGACCGAGGAGCAGGAGATCCTCTGCCGCCTGGCCGACATAGCCATGGAGATCTTCGCTGCGGAAAGCGGGTTGCTGCGGGCGAAGAAGATCCTGGCGGAAAAGGGCGAGGAGGCGGCCCGTCTACCCATTCTCATGACCGAGGCCTTCGTTAACGATATGGTTCCGAAGCTGGAGGCCTGGGCCAAGGAGATAATCGCCGGTATAGCCGAAGGGGAGGCGGCAGGCAAGATGTATGCCGGCTTGAAAGTGATCACTTCTCATTACCAGCCCATCAACGGCTACAGCCGCAAGCGGCAGATTGCCGATGCCGTTTACGAAGTGAAGCGCTATCCGCTGGACCGCCGCTAAGAAAAAAAGGAAGAGGTTAGGTACACGGCAGCGGGGGCAAGGGGCCCCCGCTGCTTATTAATATTATTTCATTGCCGGCAATAAATTACAAGGCCCGCTTAACCTTGTTGGCTTTAAGGCAGCGCGTGCAGACGTTCATCCTCCGGGGGCTGCCCTTGTGGATGATTCTGATTCGATGAATATTGGGGAGCCACTTTCTTTTCGTTTTTATATGGGAGTGGCTGATTTGAAAGCCCGTTGCCTTGCTTTTGCCACAAATCGAGCATACCCTGGCCATGATAATCCTCCCTGCAATAAATTTGGCTATTCCATGCAAGCTATTCTATCACAACTTCAAGGCGGAAACAAGAATTTATTAAGAAATATGTTATTGCTGGCATTTTCTTGACAGCCGCCTGCCCGGGAGGTTATCTTGTAGAAAAGGTGGTGATAAAATGAATGAAATTATCGGCGGCAATGTAATTACCAATGAACTGGGCAAAATCATCTTTGCGGAAGATTTTCTGGCGGAGCTGGCCAGTCAGGCCGCGGTGGAGTGCTACGGCTTGGTGGGCATGGCTTCTCGAAAGTTGAAAGACGGGATTGCTGAACTGCTGCGCCGGGAAAATTACAGCCGGGGAGTCAAGATCAGTATTGTCAACCAGGAACTGGTCATCGATTTGTTTGTTATTGTCAGCTACGGCACCCGTATTCCCGAGGTGGCGTCCAATGTTATGGAAAAGGTGAAATTCGCCGTAGAATCGACCACGGGACTGTCTGTGGCCCAAGTAAATGTAAACGTCCAGGGAATCCAGGTTGGCGCAAAACACTAGGAGGCGGCATCATTGATCCATACGCTACAAGGAAAGCATCTTAAGAATATGCTTGGCAGCGGTGCAATGGTCCTGGCTGAAAACGAAGAAATGGTCAACAATTTAAACGTATTCCCCGTGCCTGATGGAGATACGGGAACGAATATGCGCCTGACCCTCCAGGCGGCGGTCAAAGCTCTGGAAGGGGCGGAAGGGAAGACCGCCGGCGAGGTGGCCAAAATAATCGCCGACAGCACTCTCCGGGGAGCCCGGGGGAACTCCGGGGTGATCCTCTCCCAGCTGCTGCGGGGTTTTGCCGAAAAGGTGGCCGGAAAAGATGAACTCACTCCCGGCGATTTTGCCGCCGCCATGGAGGCGGGAGTAATTACCGCTTACAACGCGGTCATGAGGCCTGTGGAAGGAACGATTTTGTCGGTGGCCAAGGCGGCGGCCATGGAGGCTGCCCGGGCCGCCCGAAAAAAGATGAACTTTTTGGAGCTCCTGGCGGCCGTATGTGAATCAGCTCGGCTGGCCCTGGAGCAGACGCCCCGACAGTTAAAGGTTTTGCGCGATGCCGGGGTGGTCGATTCCGGGGGGCAGGGGCTTTTGTGTCTCTTCCAGGGCTTTTACGCGTACATGGAAAAAGTATGGCAGGGCGAAGAGGAGAGCATTATAAGTAGCGGGCTAGTCGTTGATCCTGTCCAGGCGCGGGGCGGGGACGCTGTCCCGGAAGGGGAAGAGATCCGCTACGGATATTGCACGGAACTGTTGCTCAAAGGGGAGCATCTTTCGGCGGACACCCTGCGCCGGGAGCTCTCCCGGCTGGGGGATTCGGTCCTGGTGGTGGGCGACGAGAAGCTGTTGAAAGTCCATCTTCACACCGACGCTCCCGGGGAAGTGCTGACCCTATGCTCCCGCTGGGGAGAGATGGATCAAATTAAAGTTGACAATATGCGGGAAATGCAGCGCCAAAAAGCGGCCCGGGCGGAGAGCAGCGACCCCGGGAAAAAGCTGGCGGTGGTGGCGGTAGCCAACGGCCCCGGCTTGGCCGAAATCTTTACCAGCCTGGGCGCCGATGCCGTCATCGCCGGAGGGCCCACCATGAACCCCAGCACCGATGACTTTGTGAAAGTAATTCAAAAATTAGAAGCAGATAAAATTATTATTTTGCCGAACAATAAGAACATCATCCTGGCCGCCCAGCAGGCGGAGTCCCTTCTGGAAGGAAAGGAGCTGCTGGTGGCACCGACGCGGACCATCCCGCAAGGGATTAGTGTCCTGGTCCAGCTGGATCGCCGGGAGACTTCCCTGGAGAAGATCGCCCGGCGGATGGAGGCCCAGATAGCAGCGGTAAAAAGCGCTGCCGTTACCCAGGCGGTGCGCTCCACCACCATGAACGGGAAAACCATTGAGGCCGGAGACTGGCTGGGCCTGCTGGAAGAGACCCTGGCCGTGGTGGAGAAGGATCGGGAGACGGTGGTGCAAAAACTGTTAAAGGCCCTGGTCCAGGACGGGGACGAGGTGGTCACCGTGTACTACGGGGAGGATGTCTCTCCCGAAGAGATAGAAGGTTTGGCCCAGTACATGGAAGAGGAATTCCCGGACCAGGAACTGGAGATTTACGAAGGCGGCCAACCCTTCTATCCTTACTACATCAGCGTAGAGTAGAGGTGAGTCAGGATGCTTAGAATCGTTACCGACAGCACCGCCGACATCCCCCTGGAGCAGGCCCGGGAAGTCGGCGTTCGGATTGTTCCTTTAAAAGTCTTCTTCGGGGATGAATGCTACCGCGACTGGGTGGAGCTAACCCCGGAGCAGTTCTACGAGAAGCTTAAATCGTCTCCCGTCATGCCCCGGACTTCGCAGCCTTCTCCGGAAGACTTCTTGGATACATACCGGCAGTTCCATCCGGGGGACGAGATTATCTCCATCCACATCTCCCGGCAGCTGAGCGGGACGCTCCAGTCGGCGGAGCTGGCCCAAAAAATGCTGCCGGAGCGGGAGATCCAGTGTTTCGATTCCCTGCAGGCTTCCGTCGGGCTGAGACTGCAGGTCCTGGAAGCGGCCCGGGCGGCAAAGGAGGGCTGTTCCAAGGAAGAGGTGCTGCGCCTGCTAAAGCATTACCGGGACCACTCGCGAGTCTATTTCGTGGTGGATACCCTGGAGTACCTGCATAAAAACGGGCGCATCGGCAAAGCCAAGACCCTGCTGGGGGGGCTGCTCAAGGTTAAGCCGCTGCTTTGCCTGGAGCAGGGGGTTATCGGGCCGGTGGAGCAGGCCCGGGGCTGGAAAAAAGCGGTGCAAAGGCTGATCGAACTGATGGAGGCCGATCTTTCCGGGGCCAAGGCGATTAAAGCCCTGGTCGCCCACGCCGTTGTCCCCGAGGAGGCGGAAAAGATTAAGGCGGAGATCCAGGAGCGCTTGCAGCCCCGGGAGATAACCACAGCCTCCATCGGGGCGGTGATCGGGAGCCATGTGGGCCCGGGAGTGGTGGGAGTAGTGGCCGCTCCCGCCTTTGAGCCATGACGGTCAAAAAATAAAAAGGCGGCCCATCTGGGTTAACATCCGGGCCCGGGTGCCGGGGCCTGCTTTTTTAATAAAGTCATATGGGGAGGGCGTGTAACCCTCTCCTCGCTTTAAATGCAAATAAACAGAATATGGCAAGCAAGGGCTATAATGCCATGGAAAACGGGGTTTTTAGGGCTTGCTAAAGGAGAAAAATATTATAATCACAAGCAAACAATACTAAGTATAGATTGAAGGAGCCGTGCCATACTATAGACACAACCTTAAAGGAGGTGAAATAGGATGGCACGGAGAAACAGAAACCGGGCTCTGGTGAGGGAAGCCGAGCAGGCTCTGAACAACTTCAAGTACGAAGTTGCCAGCGAGCTGGGGATTAATTACAACGGCGACTTGGGCAACCTCACTTCCCGCCAGAACGGCTACGTTGGTGGCATTATGGTTAAGAAGATGATCGCGCAAGCTGAAGCCGCCATGGCGGGTAAAACAGGGCAGGTTACGACCCAGTAGGGAAAGGGCATTATATCCATAAGCGGCGGGCGCAAAGCCCGCCCTTTTATCTTTATTTCCTTTGGGCATAAAAAAAGTGCCGCAGGTGCCTGCGGCAAATCACCGCAAAACGGTGATTGGGAGAGGAGAAACCGGAGGAAGAGCTTATGGGGAATGTTTACTGCTGTTTTTATTATGAATCACCCGCTGTTTTTTTATACCTGCTGTGCTGTAAAATTAAATCATGGTAAAATTTGTACAGCCAGGTTGGGGGTGAAGAGATGAGGGTAGTCGCCGGCACCGCCAAGGGGACCCTTCTAAAGACCGCTCCGGGCACCCGGGTCCGGCCCACTTCGGCCAAGGTTAAGGAGGCCCTCTTTAGCATTCTGGGGGATCGGGTCCCCGAGGCCCTCTTTTGGGATCTCTTTGCCGGCAGCGGCGCCGTGGGAATTGAAGCCTTGAGCCGAGGGGCCGAGAGCGCCGTCTTTGTGGAAAGGCAGGGCCGGATGGTAGGCATCATCAAGGATAATTTAAAACGCAGCGGCCTCCTGGAAGGGGCACGGATTATCCGGGCCGACGTAGAGCGGGCCCTGGACCTGCTGGCGGGAGAAGGGCTGAAAGCGGATCTTATCTTCATGGACCCGCCCTATGACTACCCCCGGCTTCCTCTCCTGATTGAAAAGATTGAAAATAATAACCTGCTCTGCCCCGGCGGATTGATAATTATTGAAAGTTCCAGCAAAAATACACAACAATTTGCAGGTTTCCGCATAAAAATGCAGAAAAAATATGGGGATACCATGTTAACCATTATTGCGTAGAGGGTTTTTTTATAAGGGGGGGGACTAATTTTGGACAAAGCCATTTACCCCGGCAGTTTCGACCCGGTGACCAATGGGCACCTGGACATTATCAAAAGATGCAGCGAAATCGTAAAGGAGCTAACGGTAGCCGTCCTGGAAAATCCGCGCAAAAAAGCCCTGTTCAGCGTGGAGGAAAGAGTAGAAATGTTAAAGCGGATCACGGCTCCTTTTCCCAATGTCACCGTCGATTATTTCAGCGGCCTTCTCATCGATTATGCCCAAAAAAAAAATATCTTCCTGATCATTAAAGGGCTCCGCGCCATCTCCGATTTTGAATTTGAATTCCAGATGGCCCTGGCCAACCGCAAGCTGAATCCCAACATCGAAACGCTGTTTATGATGACCAGCAACAATTACTCTTACCTTAGTTCCAGCATCGTCAAAGAGGTGGCCAGCTTCGGCGGGGATTTTTCCGACCTGGTACCGCCGGAAGTCTACGAGATGATCAAGCGCAAATTCAGCAAGAGCGGTTGTAAAAAAAGATCATTTTAAGGCGGCGAACCAGGTAGACGGCCAGGGAGACGGCCAGCAGGCAGCCTAAAAGGACCAGGCTCCGGTTAAGCATGGTGGCGGTGCGAAGCCACCAGAAGGAGATGCTGCTGCGGGGAACAGTGCTGAAAAAGGCCGGGATGGCGGCGTCGGCCAGCCGCTTTCCGGCGGGCCCCAGCAAAAGGGTCGTATAGAGGCCGGCCAGGACCGCGTGAAGGCCCCTTGCGAAGATGTAAGGGGCTATCTTAATGTCTGTTTTGGCGATAATGCTGGCCACCTGGGCGTGGACGGAGAGGCCGCTCCAGGCAATGATCATCCCGCAGGCGATCACTTTCTGCTGGAGCAGGGCGGCCGCTTCAGCGGTATGCTGGCAGCCCACGTCGATTTCAAAGAAGCCGCTAATCAGGGCCGGTGCCAGCTGCGGGTCCAGGCCGGCAAGATGGAGCAGCCGGGCCAGGCCTTCGGCCAGGCAGCCCGTCGCCCCGGCGATCTCCAGGATGCGAATAATCACCGAAAAGAGGATGATAAAACCGCCGATCAGGAGGAGAGTCTCCATGGATTCCCGGATGGCGTCGCCCATGAGCTTGCCCAAAGGGCGGCCGTCTTTGTTCCGCGCTTCCACCAGGGCTTCCAGGGCCCGCCGCACAATGTTTTTGCCTGGCGGATAAGATCGGTCATAGCTGCTTTCGCGGAATTTATAAAAGCGCATCAGCACTCCCAGGGTCAGGCTGGACAGGTAGTGGGCCAGGGCGATGGTCAACCCGGCAGCGGGATAGCCCAGCATTCCTACGGCTACGGCGCCGGACATGAAGAGGGGATCCGCCGTATTGGAGAAGCTGAGCAGGCGCTCTGCTTCCACCCGGCTGCAGAGGTTCCGGGTGCGCAGCTCCGTGGTCAGGATGGCTCCAATGGGATAGCCGGAAGCCAGCCCCATGGCCATGACAAAGGAACCGGCTCCGGGAACATTAAAGACCGGGCGCATCACGGGCTCCAGGAATACGCCCATTAGGTGGACGACGCCCAGGCCGATGAGAACCTTGGAAAAGATAAAAAAAGGGAGCAGGGCCGGGAAGACGACATGCCACCAGACCTCCAGCCCGGACACGGAGGCTTCAAAGGCTTCCTTGGGATAGCGGATTATAGCGACGGTTAAGGCGGTGGCGCAAAGGGCCATAAAATAGGTTGACATCCGGGCTCGGCTGCCGGGGCCTGCTTTTTTTAAAAAAAGGTATATAAAGAAAAGAAGCAGCGCAGCGGCCAGAAATTGTACCAAGCCGTTCTCCTTTCCCAGCTTATGATCGGCACTAGTAATTATAGTTGGAAAAGGGGAGGGGTAGAACCAACTTTTTAGGGCTGCAGGAGGGGTTCCAGTTTGACGGTCCGGAGATCGTACAGGCTTTGGACCAGACCGTCGCCGTCTATGATCTCTATCCGGTAGGGCTGGGGGATTTTTTTCAGGTAGCCTTCCGCTTCCGCTTCCACGGAGCCCGCCGTAATGACCAGGCCGTTGGTTACTCCGTCGACCACCATGGCGCCTACCAGGCTCCTTAACAGCTGGGCGGTCAGCGGGCTTTCAAAACCATCCCGGCCGCCCAGGAGGCAGGATACATAAACCTTGTCCCCCTGGGAATTGCGGCAGGAGTAGTGGTAGCCCCGGTCCTGCTCCAGGCTTCCCGAAATGTCGTTATAGCCCAGCAACTGCAGAAACCGCGCCGTCCACCCTTCCGGGTCGCCGATCCGGTAATAGTCGTGCTTGGCGGCTACTTTTAGTACCTCCAGCCGGGATTGCAAATCTTCCTGCCATGCTTTTTTGCGCAGGGAATAGAGGGTTTGCAGCCGGTCTAGAATTAGGAATACTACCACCAGAATTAGAGTAATTAAAATGTAGCTCAAGGAAAGCACCTTCTTTTTTTACTAGATTATTTTTTACGAAATTAATAAATTTATGTCCCTTGTCCATTCTTTACCGGCTGCCGGAATTAAGTTACAATAACGTTATGGCAGCCATATACCTGGATCCATAAGGAATATTCTTCAAAGGAAGGGAAGAGCCCCGGCCATGGAGCAGAGACTTAAAATCGGCCTGGCCTTGGGCAGCGGCTTGGCCCGGGGACTGGCGCATATCGGGGTTTTAAAGGTTTTTGAGGAAGAGGGGCTGAAGATCGATTATATTGCCGGGAGCAGCATGGGAGCCGTGATCGCCGCCTTGTATGCCTGCGGGGTCAAAATCAGCCTCATGGAGCGGCTGGCCCAGCGGATTACCCGTCGCGACTGGATGGACTTCAATTTTCCCCGGATGGGGCTTATCGCCGGCGACAGGCTGGAGGAGCTGATCTATCTCTTGTCCGGCCGGCGCCGGATTGAAGAGCTTCCCCTTCCCCTGGCCGTCGTGGGGACCGACCTGCTGGAAGGGAAGCTGCTGGTCTTTCGGGAAGGAAGCATTGCGCGGACGGTCCGCGCCTCCTGTTCCATTCCTGGCGTCTTCAACCCCGTGGAGGTGGAGGGCCGCCTGGTGGTGGACGGCGGCGTCCTGGAAAGGGTTCCCGTCAAGGCCGTTAGGGAGATGGGGGCCGATATAGCCATCGGCGTAGATGTTTCTGCGATCACGGGCAAGTATGGCATCAATCATATTTTCGATGTTTTGTTAAAAACTATTGACATCATGTCCCGGGAGGTTCATCGCTTTAAAATACAGGAAGCCAATCTGGTGATTACTCCGGACATGCAAGAGATCGCTCCTTTCCATTTTCACTTGGCCCGGGAAGCCATTGAAAAGGGAGAAGAGGCCGCCCGGAAGTCGATTCCGGTCCTAAAGCAGCTAATGGCCGCGAAAGAAGGGTAATCATTGGCTGGATCGTCCCGTTCCATAAAGTTGCTGATTGTCTTCCTTATCCTGGGTGCGCTGAGCACTTTCATACCTACCGGCTACGTGCTGATCAGTCCCGGTTCGGCGGAAGATTTAAGAGAACTGGTAGCGGTGGAAGGCTCCCGCCAGGACCAGGGCAAGTTTTTTCTGGTAACTGTTTCCCAGCAGCAGGCCAACATACCCATGGCCATCTACGGCCTGCTCCATCCCCATATTGAGTTGCAGCCCCTGTCCCACATTATCCCTCAGGGGATGGATCGGGAGACCTACCGGCAGTTGATGAAGGAGTGGATGACGGAGAGCCAGCTTTTGGCCCAGGTAGTCGCTCTTCAGCGCAGCGGCTACCAGGTGGAAATAGAGAGTGACGGGGTGGTTATTGTCAAACTGCTCCCGGACAGTCCTTCCACGAATATTTTGGAGAAAGACGATATTATTGTAGCCGTGGACGGCACGCCTGTTTACCTGGCGGACCAGGTTGTCTCCGCAGTGCAGTCCAGAAAAGTAGGCGATGAGGTGACCTTGACGGTGATCCGGGAGGGCGAAACCCTGGAGCGAACGGTGAAGACGGGGCCTCATCGTGACGATCCCTCCCTGGCGGCCCTGGGGATTCTAATCCGGACCCTGGACTGGAAGCCGGTGCTCCCCCTGGAGATCCATATGCGCACCGGGGATATCGGCGGCCCTTCCGCGGGAGTTATGTTTGTCCTGGAGATCATTAACCAGATTAAGCCCCAGGATATCACCGGGGGCCACCTGATTGCCGGTACGGGAACCATCGACCTTAACGAAAAGGTGGGCCCCATCGGTGGGGTATACCAGAAGGTAATCGCCGCCGAAAAGGCAGGGGCGGAATATTTCATCGTTCCCCGGGAGAATTATGAGGAAGCCAGGGAAGCGGCCCGGCGCGTGAAGCTGGTGCCCGTGACCAATCTCCAGGAGGCATTAAACTTCCTCGAGACCCTGGAGCCGCTGCCCACCCAGGAGGCTTTGCCGGGAGCGGGGGAACAGTCTCCGGCAGCTTAAAGAAGAAGAAAATATTTCTTTGCCCTGCTCCCTGGGAAGGGGAATAGATTCGCCCGGCGGGGGAATTGTAAAAAGAAAAGGGGGCGGCAAAGATGAAGCTAAAAATGCGGCCAAACCTGGGCCCCATGGATCGGGCCATACGCATCGGCAGCGGGCTGGCCATGGTGGGGATGGGATTGAACCGGAGCAGCGGTTTTTTGGGCTACTTGCTCTCCCTGGCCGGGGTGATGCTCCTGGCGGAAGGCCTGACCTCTTACTGCGTTGCCTATGACCTGATGGGGATAGATTCCGGTAAGGAGCACTGACCTTTTGACATACTGGCGCCCTTGTGCTATACTGAAGACCCAACGATGAGGGCTTGAGTAAACGAGGCAGCCGCGGAAACAGAGAAAAATGTTTCCGAGGAAAGTCCGAGCTCCGCAGGGCAGGGTGCTGGGTAACACCCAGTGGGGGCGACCCTAAGGCTAGTGCCACAGAAACGATACCGCCCGGCCTTGCCGGGCAAGGGTGCAACGGTGCGGTAAGAGCGCACCAGCGGCCGGGAGACCGGTCGGCTAGGTAAACCCCACCCGGAGCAAGACCAAATAGGAGGGGGATGAAGTTGCCCGCGGATCCCCTCGGGTTGGTCGCTGGAGGCGGCAGGCAACTGCCGTCCTAGATAGATGGCTGCCGCTCTCCCCAGGGAGAGAACAGAACTCGGCTTATCAGTTTGCTCAAGCCCGTTTACTTTATCCTTTTTTCAGGCAAAAAAGGGCCTCAACAGGGCCCTTTTTTTGCATGCCTGCCCGGAGGCTGCCGCCGGGGCACGGCCCAAGGCCCAGGGCAGCGGCAATCTCTCTGTTCTTTGGTGCAGTTCCCTGCTGAGGCGGCCCTGGACCTTGCGGGACCGATTGCCGCCGCCGGCCCTTTTTTCTTTGCAAGGGGGACTGCCGGACTCAGGCAGGAGTTTCCTTTTTGTTATCAGAATAAATTTAAGAGCAGCTGGCCGGCGGCGGCGGGGAAGAGAAGGGGAGGGCGCCGGTTTTATCCGGGCTTTGGAAATGATGGGAGCGAAGGAGACATGATGAAGGAAAAGAAAGAAAGACCGCTGTTTAAAGAAGTGCTGACCAAGGAAGACGGGCGCTACCTGATTCTCTACCGGAGCGGCCAAGATGAAGAGGGCGCGGATGAGGGGAAGTCCCAGGACCGGGGGCAAGGCTGTTAAAAGGGCTCCCGGCTGGAGGAGACCCTTTTACTGCAGTTGCTGTTCCTGGTCCGCCTTGCGATGCTGGACCATCTCCTGGTCCAGGTACGCCATGCCCCTGGTCAGGGAATCGTCCTCCAGGACGCTGTAAAGGTGGCAGCCCAGGTCCTCGCGGGCCAGGTCCAAGACTTCCATGGTGCCCCAGTCCTTCAGCCGGCGGGCCCGCTGGATCTGCTCCCGCAGATTTTGCTGCCTGAGCAGATTGTGCTCCAGGTCATTGCGCAGCATATCGCGCATGGTGTAGCGGCCTTCTTCTTCGTGCTTGAGTTAGGAGATCTCGTGCTGGGCCGGCATATCCATTTGTGCCGGGTTGACGTCCGGTTGTGAGTCATTGCGGTAGCTCCGTTCTGGGATTTGCATTAGTTATTGCTTGCGCAAAGCAGTTCTTTATGCTAAAAATTTTTCCAGCTTCCAAACCTGCTGCCGATTAGAAAGGGTGATGGTTTTTGTCAGAGCTGCGATGGGACCCTCTGCGCCGGGAATGGATCATTACGGCAACCCACCGGATGGAGCGCACCTTTCTTCCCCCCCGGGATTATTGCCCCTTGTGCCCCACCGAACCCGGCGGGTTTGCCACGGAGATACCCCGGCCCGATTTTGAAATTGCCGTTTTTGAGAATCGCTTCCCCAGCCTGCACCGGCAGCCGCCGGCTCCCGGGGTCCAGGAGAGGCCCCTTAATCCCGTCCTCCCTGCGGAAGGAATCTGCGAAGTGGTGGTCTACAGCGCCGACCACGAGGGCGACCTGGGCACTCTTCCCCCGGAGCGGGTGGAGATGTTGATCCGGGTCTGGCGGGACCGCTACCGGGAGCTGGGCCGGCGGGAAAATATCCGCTACGTCCTCATCTTTGAGAACCGGGGAGCGGAGGTGGGGGTTACCCTGCACCATCCCCACGGCCAGATCTATGCCTTTCCCTTTATCCCGCCCGTACCGGCCCGGGAGCTCCAGTCCGCCCGGGAGCACCGCGCCCAGACGGGGCGCTGCCTCTATTGCGATCTCCTGGCCGCGGAGCTGGAGGAGGGCCGCCGCCTGGTCTCCGTCAACGAAGCCTTTGCCGCTTTTGTTCCTTTCACCGCCCGCTACCCATACGAGGTGCACCTCTATGCCCGCCGCCACCTGGTTTCCCTGGAGGAACTCTCCCCCCGGGAGATTTCCCTGCTGGCCGGGATGCTGCAGCGGCTGGTGCGCAGCTACGACCGCCTCTTCGACCTTCCTTTCCCGTACATAATGGTGCTGCACCAGGAACCCACGGGGCTCCGGGAAGGGCTGGGCCACCTGCATTTTGAATTCCTGCCTCCCCTGCGGGACCGGGGGAAGCTGAAGTTTCTGGCCGGCTGCGAGCAGGGGGCCGGTACTTTTATCAACGACTCCATGCCCGAGGAGAAGGCCATCTTGCTCCGCGCGGCCTGGGATAAGGAGGATCAGTCATGCTAAAGATTATGGTAACCGCCCCGGGGAGGGTAAATCTCATCGGGGAGCACACCGACTACAACCAGGGTCTGGTTATGCCCATGGCCATCGAACTGGCCATGAAGATAGAAGCCGTCCCCCGGCAGGACCGCCGGATCACGGCCTCGGCCCTGCCCCTGAACCGGCAGGCCGCCTTTGACCTGGAGGAGCTGGCCCCTGTTTCCGGCCGCCCCCGTTGGATCGACTATATCAAGGGTGTCTGCTGGGCCTTGCGGGAGGCCGGTTACCCCGTCCCCGGAGCCGACCTAAAGATCAGGAGCAGCATACCCATCGGTTCCGGTTTGAGTTCCTCCGCCGCTCTGGAGGTGGGGGTGGCCGTGGCCTTAAACGCCCTGAGCGGGACCGAGCTGCCGCTCCTGGAGACGGCCCTTCTTTGCCAGAAGGCGGAAAACCAGTACGTGGGGGTGCGCTGCGGGATCATGGACCAGATGGCGGTGGCCCTGGGTCGGGAGGGGCACGCCCTGCTGATTGACTGCCGCAGCCTGGAATACAGCCATATCCCCTTTTCTCCGGAAGGCTGCCGCCTCCTCATCGTGGACAGTCGGGTTCAGCGCTCCCTGGGGGCTTCCGAATATAACCGGCGCCGGGAAGAATGCGAAGAGGCTCTGGAGCAGCTGGCAAAGATTACCGGGAGAAGCTTTCCATCCCTGCGGGAGGTGAAGCCGGAGGACCTCCGGGAGGCGGAGGGCCGGCTCCCCGAGTTGCTCTTCCGGCGCAGCCGCTACGTGGTGGAGGAAAACCGGAGAGTGGAGGACTCCGCCCGCGCCCTCCGGGCCGGGGATTACGCCGCCTTCGGAGAGTTGATGAAGGGTTCTCACCTGGGTTTGCGGGATCTTTACCAGGTAAGCTGCGCGGAGCTGGATCTCATCGTGGAGACCGCCCTGGCGGTACCGGGAGTGCTGGGCGCCCGCATGACCGGAGCCGGCTTCGGGGGCTGTGCCATTGTCCTGGCCAAAAGCTCCGTCCTGGAAGAGGTCCAGGCCCGGATCCGGGAGGCCTTCCAGCGGGAGGGCTGGCGGGAACCCCTATTTTATTCCACCGGCGCCGGAGCGGGAGTGACGGTGCAGCGGATTCAGGCGTAGCCCCGGGGGTGCTGCCGGACCCACTCCCAGGCCGTAGCGATAATCGTCTGCAGGTCGCTGTAGCGGGGTTCCCAGCCCAGCTCCGCTTTAATCTTCGCGGAGCTGGCCACCAGGGTGGAAGGGTCCCCGGGGCGGCGGTCGGCCATCCGGTAAGGGATATCCAGGCCGGTAACCTGCCGGGCGGCATCGATTACCTCCAGAACGGAGTAGCCGCGTTGGTGCCCCAGGTTGTAAATCTCCCGCTGCTTCCGTCCCTGCAGCAGGGCCTCCATGGCCAGGAGATGGGCGGAAATCAGGTCGGATACGTGGATGTAATCCCGTACCGGGGTGCCGTCCTTGGTGGGATAATCGGAGCCGAAGACGCTAACTTCTTCTCCCTGCAGGGCCGCCTTTAGGATGATGGGGATCAGGTGGGTTTCGGGATGGTGTTCCTCTCCCAGTTCCCCTTCCGGATCGGCCCCGGCGGCATTGAAGTAGCGCAGGGAGATGTAGTCCAGGCCGTTGGCCCGGTGCAGCTGCTCCAGGATGGCTTCGATCCAGGCTTTGGATTGGCCGTACGGGTTGGTGGGCTTCAGGGGATGGTTTTCGGGGATGGGCGTCTCCAGGGGCTCCCCGTATACCGCCGCCGTGGAGGAGAAGACCAGTTTCCGGACCCCGGCCTTCAGCATCGCCTCCAACAGGTTGATGGTGCAGTTGAGGTTCCGGTAGCTGAGGAGCGGCTCCTGCATGGACTGGGGGACGATGCTGTGGGCGGCAAAATGCATGACCAGCTCGATGGGGTACTCGCCAAAGATATCGTGGATGAATTTAAGGTCGTGGAGGTCGCCGGGGCAGAAGATGGCCTTTTTGTCCACCGCCGCCCGGTGGCCGGTACTCAAGTTGTCCAGGACGACAACCCGGTGGCCGCTTTTCACCAGTTCCTTGACCGCATGACTGCCAATATATCCGGCTCCGCCGGTTACAAGAATCATGGGACATTGCTCCTATCGCTAAGGTGATAGCATATAACTTTACTTTTCAATGCCAAAAATCCTGCCGCTCTATGGTAAAATAAGTACATTATACGGGGGAGATGGAAGACCGTGGCCGCTATCTCCGGAGTACCCGGGCTTTTGTCCCAGCTGCTGCAGCAGATCGTCCAAGGGGAGAAGGCGGCTTCCCCCTCCGGGGAAGCCGCCCGTCCCCAGCTCCTTGTGGCCAAAGTGCTGGGGCGCCGGGACAATCTGGTCCTGCTGCGCTGGCTGGACCAGGAGATCCTGGCCCGCCTGGACGCCTCCGCTGCTCCTGGAGAGACCCTGCTTCTGCAGCTTAAAGAAGTAAAGGACGGCCGCTACTACTATAAGATCCTCTCCCGCTTCCGGGGGGATCAACCCCCCGAAAGCGCCGGAAGTGGAGAAGAGGAGCCGGTTCAATACGGCATCTTTAACCCGGGACCGGCCTACGGGGATTACCCCCCGGTCCTGGTCCGTTTTCGTTCCGCCGGCGGGGGCCGTGCCGCCGCCGGGAAGCAGGTCCTGCTGGAGCTTTTCGTGGAGACGGCCAACCTGGGCCTGATCCTGATTCGCGCCGGGCGGGGAGAAAGGGGGCTCTTTTGCCATCTCCTGGTGGAGAACCGGGAGACGGGGGAGCTCCTGGACCGGGAAGCCCGGCGGCTGGTCCGGGAGCACGGCGGCGACGACCCGGGGCCGGGAGCCCTCTCCTGGCAGGTGGCCGATCTCCGGGAGCTGGCTGCTTCCTTTGTAAAACGGGGCGGTCTCTCCCTGGACCGGAAGGCATAAAGGAGAGATAAAGATGGCGGAACAACGGGAGGATAAAGGCGCTGCCTGGCGCCGGGCGGTGGCCTTGCGCTACCGGCAGGGTCAGGATCGGGCTCCGGTGGTGGTCGCTTCGGGAAGGGGCTGGCTGGCGGAAAAGATCATCGCCCTGGCTCGGGAAAGCAATATCCCCGTGTACGACCATCAGCCCCTGGCGGAGATACTCCAGTCCCTGAACCCGGGGGAAGAGATCCCTGTGGAGCTTTACGAAGCCGTGGCCGCCGTCTACGCTTTTATCCTGGACGTGGACAGCAGGTTGAAGCAGAAATAAAAAGTAGCGGGGGAAAAGGCTTGCCGAATTGGATCAAGTTCATGGGAACGGCGGGAGCACGCTTTGTGGTCTCCCGGCAGCTGCGCTTTTCAGCGGGAACCTGGTGCCACTTGCAGGGCTTAAATATCCTTATTGATCCGGGACCGGGCACTTTAAGCCGCTGCTTTGCCAGCAGGCCCAAGCTGGATCCCGCCAAGCTGGACGCCTTAATTCTTACTCACCGGCACCTGGACCACTCCAACGATGCCAATGTTCTCATCGAGGCCATGACCCAGGGCACCTTTAACCGGCGGGGAGCCCTCTTCCTGCCCTCGGATGCCGTCTACAGCAAGGAACCCGTTGTCTTCAGCTACCTGCAGCAATCGGTGGAGCGAATGGAGATTTTAAGGGAGGGGGGAAGCTACCGGCTGGGGGATTTGCAGTTGAGGACGCCGGTAAGGAACTACCACCCGGTGGAGACATACGGCCTGATTTTCGACTTGCCCGAAATTCGGATCGCTTTTCTCTCCGATACCAAGTATTTTGAGCAACTGATGGAACACTACCGGGGAACGGATATCCTGGTTCTCAACGTTATGCTTTTCCAGCCTCCCCCGGTGAAAGAGATCCAGCACCTGGACCTGGGAAGCGCCCGCCTGCTCATCGAAGCCATTCGGCCGCGCCTGGCGGTGATGACCCACTTCGGCATGACCATGCTGAACAAACGGCCCCACCGCCTGGCCCAGCAGTTGACCGAGGAGACGGGCCTGACGGTGGTGGCCGCCTACGACGGCTACACCCTGGAAATAGGGGAAGTTATAAATGGGGGCGGCCCCCATGTAAAAGGGGACGGTTCCTGACTGGCAAAAATGCAAAAGGGGACGGACTTTCATTTTGCAAATATGTAGAAAGGGACGCTCCTTATATAATGATCAAAGCAGTAAAAGGAGATGAGATGGTTCTGTTTTTATACCGTGGGTTTCTCCGCCGGGAGCCATAGTTAAAAATGTTTTTGGTAAAATAGTGGTCTAGAGGTAGAACGGGAGGCATAGCTATGTTTAAGTTGTCGGCAGAAGAACAGTTGCAGAAAATTAAAGAGAATACGATGGAGATCATCACCGAGGAGGAGCTGCTGCTAAAGCTCAAGCGCAGCGTGGCCCAGAACAGGCCGCTGCGGTGCAAGCTGGGTTTCGATCCTTCCGCTCCGGACTTGCATCTTGGCCATGCCGTAGTGCTGCACAAGATCAGGCTGTTCCAGGAGTTGGGGCATCGGATTATCATTATTCTGGGGGACTTCACGGGGCGGATCGGGGATCCCACGGGCCGTTCCGAAACCCGCAAGCAGCTTTCGGAAGAAGAGGTTATGGAGAATGCCAAAACCTACCAGGAGCAGCTCTTCAAAATCCTGGATCCGGAGCGAACGGAAATTGTGTACAACAGCCGGTGGCTGGCTTCCCTGACTTTTTCCGAAGTGATCCGGCTGGCTTCCACATACACGGTGGCTCGCATGATGGAGCGGGAAGATTTTGCCCGCCGCTACCGGGAGAACCACCCCATCAGCATCCACGAATTCTTCTATCCCCT